>Ga0181612_180292_pt1 | contig 31957 bp, 23 predicted proteins | sample HoacroProtozoa21_FD_119630 | JGI IMG/M metagenome (GOLD analysis project Ga0181612, IMG submission 119630) | Hoatzin crop microbial communities from Cojedes, Venezuel. Combined Assembly of Gp0051906, Gp0051904, Gp0051908 | reverse complement strand
GCTCAAGGGCTGCATATCCAACATCTCCTACGTGCTCCATGACAAGAGCGAGAAATACTACCACTCCCTTGTAATGGCCATACTGCTCGCTGCCGGACTGGACGTTAGCATGGAGCAGACGACAAACATAGGAAGGATAGACGGCGTAATCAATACCGCGAAGCATCTCTACATAATAGAGTTCAAGCTTGACAGGACGGCGGATGAAGCCATCCGCCAGATAGACGAAAAGAAGTATCTGCAGAAGTACATGGTCCCAGCACAGAGCAAGGGAAAGACGATCCACAAGCTCGGGATCAACTTCTCCTACAAGGAAGGTGTTAAGAATATCTACGACTGGAAGGAGGAAATCGTGAAGTAGGATACATCTCTGCCTATCCGGAAATTCCGGGGTTATCCTGAGCAAAGAATCCTTCACCATTTGTATTGTCACTTCACCATGGACATTATATGTAAGGTGTCATGGACATCTGTGGGCTCAACAAAAGGTCGCTTCCTTCCTCTAAAAAGGTATTCCACAGTTGAAGCATTATTGCTAAATTTGCATAGCCGGCCTTGGAAAAAGAGGCCGTTTTTTGACCAACCACGGTTCTAGTACCATAAAAGCCCTTTTTGCAAGCCATGTCCTTCACACACCTGCACGTCCATACCCAGTACTCCATCCTCGACGGACTATCCAGCATCGAAAAACTCTTTGAAAAGGCTGACAGTCTTGGGATGAAAGGCCTTGCCATCACCGACCATGGCAACATGTACGGAGTGAAGGAATTCTTCAAATACGCAAAGAAGCACCCTGACGTGAAGCCCATCGTAGGCTGCGAAATCTATGTTACAAGGGGATACGACCACAACCTGAAGGACAAGGCCCACGACAAGTACTATCACCTCATACTCCTGGCAAAGAACTACAACGGATACAAGAACCTAATAAAGATAGTATCAACGGCCCACATCGAGGGAATGTACAGAAAACCGAGGGTCTGCCACGAAGTCATTGAAAAGTATCACGAGGACCTGATATGCTCCTCCGCATGCATGGTTGGAGAAGTACCCCAGAAGATCCTCTCTGGCAACATATACGGTGCAGAAGAGGCAATCGAGTGGCACAAGAGAGTGTTCGGAGATGACTACTATCTTGAGGTGATGCTCCACAAGACAGAGGTTCCCGGACTGTCCCAGGAAACATACCAGCTGCAGAAGAAATACACAGACGTAATATTCGAGCTGGCAGAGAAGCATTCTGTCAAGGTTATAGCGACCAACGACGTCCACTTCGTGAACAAGGAGGACGGCATGACACACGACAGACTCATCTGCCTTACCACGAACTCCTCCGTAGACGATACCAAGCGTATGCGCTACACGCAGCAGGAGTGGCTCAAGAGCGAAGAGGAGATGAGGGACCTCTTCCCCGACCATCCAGAGGCCATAGACAACACTCAGGAAGTCCTGGACAAGATAGAGCGCTATGAGATTGACAGGGGCCACGTGCTCCCCAAGTTCGATCTTCCGGAAGACTTCCTCGACAATATCGCAACCTATCTTGAACAGTACGCCGATGTAATAAAGTGCGGAGAGAACGACGAAAAGGGCAACGACAGGGGAATAGAGTTCAGAAAATCGGTAGCCTACCTCTGCTACCTCACATACAAGGGAGCCCACGAGAGATATGGCGAGATCCTAAATGACGAGACATCAGAGAGGATAGACTTCGAGCTTAAGACCATCTCCAGGATGGGATTTCCGGACTACTTCCTCATAGTGCAGGACTTCATCAACTGGGGAAAGAACAACGGCGTATCCGTCGGACCTGGAAGAGGTTCCGCAGCCGGTAGCGCGGTAGCCTACTGCCTCAAGATCACCAACCTTGACCCTATCAAGTACGACCTTCTGTTCGAGAGGTTCCTGAACCCCGAGCGTATCTCTATGCCTGATATAGACGTGGACTTTGACGTGGAGGGACGCTACAGGGTAATCCAATACGTGCAGCAGAAATACGGACTTGACCACGTATCCCATGTCATAACCTTTGGAACGATGGCAGCCAAAGGCTCGATAAGGGATGTAGGAAGAATAAGCAACCTGCCACTTGACGAGGTAAGTCGCCTTACAAAGCTCATTCCCGACAGGGACATCGTCGTAAAGGACGAAAACGGAGAGGAGAAGTCCTACAAGCCTACGCTTAAGAACTGCATGAAGTATTCTCCTGAGTTCAAGAAAGCCTACGAAGATGGAAGCGACCTTGTAAGGGAAGTGCTTGACTATGCCGTCAACCTGGAAGGAAGCATACGCCAGACCGGAATTCACGCCTGCGCAATGATTATCGGAAGGGGCGACCTTACCGATTACATCCCAATTACAATGGGATACGACAAGGCAACCGACCAGAAAGTATGGGAATCCCAGTACGAAGGATGCTACATAGAGGATGTGGGAATGCTAAAGATGGATTTCCTCGGACTCAACACTCTGTCCATCATAATGGAATGTCTCTCACTTATAAAGAAGAGGTTCGGAAAGACAATCGACATGGAAGCCATCCCGACAGACGATGCCAAGGTATTCGAGCTGTTCGGAAGGGGTGATACCAAGAGCGTATTCCAGTTCGAGTCCCCCGGCATGAGGGAGTGGCTGCAGAAGCTTCATCCGCAGAGGTTCGAGGACCTTATCGCGATGAACGCACTCTACCGTCCGGGACCTATGGACTACATACCTTCATTCGTTGCACGAAAAAGGGGCGAAGAGGAGATCCAGTACGACCTCCCCGTAATGTCTGAGTTCCTGGAGGAGACCTACGGAGTCACAGTCTACCAGGAGCAGGTGATGAGGATATCCCAGAAAGTAGCCAACTTCTCCAAGGGCAAGGCCGACAAGCTCAGAAAGGCCATGGGAAAGAAGCAGATAGCCATTCTTGAATCCCTTCACGAGGAATTCATGAACGGAGGTATCGCAAACGGCCATCCTGTAGAGGTCCTCGAAAAGATCTGGGCCGACTGGAGAAAGTTCGCATCCTACGCATTCAACAAGTCGCACGCCACATGCTACGCCTGGGTCGCATACCAGACAGCGTGGCTGAAAGCCTACTATCCCGCAGAGTTCCAGGCAGCCAACCTGAGCCAGAATCTCTCGAACATGAGCGAGATAAAGGAGATCATGGACGACTGCAAAAAGGGGAAGATCAAAGTACTATCCCCCGATGTCAACGAATCCGAAAACCATTTCTCGGTAAACAGCAAGGGAGAGATCCGCTTCGGACTTGGCGGAATGAAAGGGTTCGGTGCCAACGTAGTGGAAGCCATCATAAAGAACCGCGAGGAGAAGGGGCTGTTCGCAGACGTCTACGACTTCTTCGAGAGGATGAACGGACTCGTGAACAGAAAAGCCTGCGAGACACTCATCTACTCCGGATGCTTCGACTCCTTCGGAATCCAGAGGACACGCTACATAATGCCGGGAGCGAGCGGAGAGCCTTTCCTTGACGAGCTTATCAAATACGGTAGCATGTGCGCCGTAAAGGATGATGACGGACCTGGACTGTTCGGAGAGATCGAGGAGCTGAAGCCCGTAAAGCCGACTCCTCCGGAGCTGCTTGGAGAAGAGGATGTCCTTGGGCTGCTGCAGAAGGAGAAGGAGTTCGTGGGAATGTACCTTAGCTCACATCCCCTTGACCAGTACTCTTTCGAGCTTGAGCACTTCACAAACTGCAGCATGGGAGAGCTTGAGGACAGGATAGCAGAGTGCGAAAAGGTGCAGAAGGGCATGAAAGTCAATATCGGAGGCTTCATAACAAGCTACAAGACACTGACAACAAAGACAGGAAGGCCTTATTCCAGGACCGTGCTCGAAGACTTTAGCGGAACATACGAACTGGCCCTGTTCGGCCAGGACCACGACGCTTTCATGAGCTATCTAATGAAAGAGCATACATCTGTATTCATAGAAGGAGAGATAGCTGAGAAATACTCCCTCAGGCCAGATGAGAGGAAACAGGGCAAGACAGCACCCTATACGTTCAAGGTAAAGAAGATAATGTCTCTTGGAAACGTTACCGACTCATTCCTTGGAGGATTCACCATAAGCCTTTCAACCGAGCAGCTTAACGACCAGTTCAGAAAGAACCTCCTGAAGGTGATAAAGGAGAATAGCGGGCACATACCCCTATCCATAAGCCTTTTCGACCCCAAGACACGTTACAGGGTGGATATGAAATCGATGAAGTATTCCGTAGCCGTAAACTCGCTTTTCATAGGAGAGATCAAGGACATGGGCCTCAAATACAAGGTTGTCCACAAGTAATGCTGACTTGAAGATAATGTCTACGATATATGGAACGGCCTAGTAAGACGATTCGAAATCTACCTGGCCATTATTCCAATAAGGCCAATTTCAGGGCCATAGCATAATCAAGGACATGCTCCCTTCTTCGTAAATCACGATAGGGCTGAGAGGCATGTCGTGTTCTACTCACTTGCAATCTTAGTCCAACCTTGGAATAACTATCTTCTACTACATGGAGGGCATCATAGCGAGGACTGAGTAACTACCGTACGTGAAGATGGATGGTGAGCGGAACGAGAGAGGCTGAGTGATGTCATAGGTTATCACTCAACCTCTTTTTTCTTCACAGGATACTCAATCATGGTGAGACGCGTACACATTTTTCAAAATCTTTCTTGGGCTTTATAAAAGGCTCTTCTTGTTAAATGTCTTACTATAAATACTTTAACTCAAACTAATCCATAGTGATTTTTTAGGAAAAATCCTAGAAATGGCAAGGTTGCCAATCTTTGTTATTATTTGTGTCAGTACATATATTTGCGCTTGGATTCGAATCCTTGTTTATTCAAAAAGGCAAGTAGCCTCCAAGTTTAACATTTAGCCCACACTCCAGTCAGTGAGGGAAAACCTAAGTAGCAGTTTTATTATGTACGACTATTATCCATTATGGGAAAAGGAATTAGACTCCCTATTGTTTTACAGTTTTACGGATGGTTTTAAAATTGGATATAATGGAGTCATTGAAAGTTCCATAAGAACGCTTTTCCGTAGAATCATACGTGAATATGATGATAACTATGTGAGTGGAAATGAGCCCAAAGAATCCACTTCGGATGAAAAAGACAAGGACACGAAGGAGAAGTGCCCCTTTGAAATAAGCCCTATCTTGAAAAAAAGAGAAAAAGCTTATAAAAATGGATATTGTGCAACCTACCGAGAGTGTTTTGAAAAAAACTTTTCAGAAAATCTAATTGATGGAATAAAAAAGGGAAAGGAGCAAAAAGCCACAGAAGATGCCATTGAACTACATAAGAATGGTGTGAGTGATGAATTGATAACAGAGTCGCTAAAGATTAAAAGCTATCAATTGCTTGTTACTCTTTACGATGATGATAGCAAGTCTATTGATTTAAATAAAAGTAAATCATAATTTCAAGACCATCTACGGTCCTGTATTCCAAATAAAGTAACTAAAAAAACAGGATATGAATAATATTGATTATTATGACGAGAAAAAAGATTACGATTATTTTCTCAATGAAGGAATCTATGACGGAAAATCTAGCGGAAAACGTGATGGCAAGAGCCTGGGGATTGAATTAGGAGAGACAGTGGGAAGGATTGCAAAAATAGCAGAAGAGGCTATTGAACTTCATAAGAGGGGTGTTGAGGATGATGTTATTACAAAATCCCTAAAGATTTCTCAAACGAGACTTGAAAAAATAATAAGTGAAGCAGAAAAGATGTCCTCAAGCGAGGATACTGTTGAAAATAAAATTAAAAACGCTGTCATTGAAGCAGTTAAAGATTATAGCCGCTACGGAATAATTACACTCACTGATGATTGGAAGGAAAAACGTATAAAAAAGAGGAATAGGATTTCGCTCCAAGAGTTGGACAACATTCTTCAAAAAGCCAATCTTGGCACCTCGAGTGATTCAAATGAATAGAAAGATAAAACGCTTGGCAAATTATCAATGCTAGGCGTTTTAAAGTAAAAGAAGTTAAGATTCCATTAGTGAATAAAACCACCGTACTCATACTGGGAATAAGGAAAAGCCTTACGGCCGCACATCGCGGAACAGGTCCTCGCCGCAGACCACTCTCTGGAATATTCCGCTGTATGCGTTCTTTTTCAATCCAAATGTAGTGACAAGCACATATTGGATTGTTCTCCTTTTCCTGGTTACTCCCTCATATATGCCGAACTTGTTACGGATACTCATATCCATTCCCTTATCTATCACATAATCGGAAGAGACGAACTTCATCTCACATAGGTTGACAACCCTGTCTGCTCTTTCCAGCACAAGGTCTATCTGTGCCCCGTCATAGGTATCATTTCCCTTGAAGAGCCATGGATACGCTTCTGTGCTGACTCCCCTTATCCCGATTGCATCCCGAATCTGGTCAATGTGCTCGAAGCATACGTTCTCAAAAGAAAAGCCCTTCCATGCGTCCGTTGAATGCGAGTTCTGGTTATTCTGCCAGAATGAGTGATTGAGTAGTTTAACCTTCTCAGAAAAAGTACAGCAGAACAGGCAGAAATTATCGGTAAGACGATAGAATGTTTCCTTCTTCGAATAGCCATTGGTGTATTCCGTAACGAAGTTGTTGGCAATCAAGGTTTCCATAACCTTGGAAAACGTGCCTCCCGATGAAATACCCGTCTTCTTGATTATTTCATTTCTCTGGTAGCCGTATTTTCTCTCTGAAAGGAATCTTACGACGGAAACCATATGCTCAGGATTGGCGAACGTTGCCCTGAAAAGGTTTTCGAACTCACCTTCCAGCCTAGGTGATTTTACGAAAAACAAATTGTCAACCGCCTGTGCCAGAGACTCCCCAGGATGAATCTGCTCAAGATAGAATGGGACTCCACCTAGTATCATGTAGGTCATTATGATATCGTAAGTATCATATGTGATTCCCCTGTACTTCAGGAATTCCCTGCATTCCCCGAGTGTGAAAGGAGATAGGTGTATGCGGTCAGTCACCCTTCCATAAAGTCCGCCCTTGGCATTGATGAGCTTATCATTGATCCATGATGTCGCTGAACCAGAAACAATGAGAAGCAGGTCATCCTGAAATAGAGCCCAGCTATTCACAAAGTGTTCAAAAGCCGATACGAAACCGGATTTTGGAGAATCCAGCCATGGGATCTCATCTATGAAAACGACCATTTTGCGGCCATCCCTTTTCTTTTCCAGAAGCTTTCTAAGGTAATCGAAAGCCAGGAACCAGTCTGATGGCACTTGCCTGTCATCTGATCCATAAATGACCAGGGAAGCGAAGAAGTTCTCCAGTTGCCTTTTCTTAAGAGGACTATCATTCCCTTCGTTCGGAGATACTGCCGTTACGCTAAAGGCAAAGTTGTCATTGAAGAAATTCCTAATGAGAAAAGTCTTCCCAACCCCCATCCTTCCATAAATGGCAACGAACTCACTCTTATTGCTTTCAAAGAGATACTTTAGTTCACCTATTTCCTTCTCCCTTCCAATTATCTTTTCCATAGCGTATCATGTCTTTTCAATATGCCCTCAAAGCAAAGATTATGAGTAATCATTTGGCTGAGTTTTCATCCAATATCCAGCCAATCGAAGCACAAAACCATATATTTTGGCTGCCTATCGATTGGATATTCAGCCAAAAGTGCCTATTTCGAAAGAGTCCAGATTATTCCCTTGGCTTCCCTGAGGGTGGTCTCGGTGAAATGATTGCCCTTGTTAAGTTCGAAAACAGACCTGATACCCCTTTTCCTCAGAATTTCAGAGACTTCCCGTGTAACGCCTTCTGTTGTCTGGAGTACCTTGTTTTTGCTGATGCTTTCCCTGTCACCAAGTGAGAAATATGCGGATTTTACAGATGCGCTGATCTCTGATTTTTCTACAAAATCCATAATCCCGGGAAACCAGAGTGACCCAGATGCGCTTACAATGGAAGAGAAAGCATCGGACCTGAATGCCGCATACAGGCTGAACAGCCCTGCCATGGAATAGCCAGAAAGCACCCTTCGCGATGGCCTGAGGCCAAGAGAAGATTCAACTTCGGGAATGATACCTTTTACAAGAGCATCGAGGAAAGAGTCCGCCTCGCCTGTGAAATTGTCCCTGGAAGATACAACCTTTCCTACCTTCCATGGCGAAAGCTCCTCATCCCATCGTATGGATGATACGGTAACAAGGTTGACATTGACAGATCCGTTCTTCGAAAGAATGGACATCATCTCCTGTCCGCATTCTTCAAACTGCACGGAGTAGACTACGGGAGCATCCTTGTCTGCACTCCCGTACATCTTCACCTTTCTACCTCCGAAGTCAAATTCTGCCTCTGCCATGTGGAGAATGGTTTCTGCCTATTTTGAAATCATGGAAAGGAACTCTTCCTTGTCGGGGACATCCGAAGAGGAGATTCTGCCCTTAAGGCGATAGATCCTGTTGTAGACGTATTGCTTGTCCTTTTCCATCAGGGCCGATATCATGGTGGACGAGAACCCCGACGCAAGATATGTGAACAGCCTCATGTCGTCATCCTTCAGGGTATGCATCTGGGTACGGAACCTTTTCGCCAGGTCGTCATGGTCCCTGTTAAGGGTATCCTCAAGCTCACGTGGATTCTGCCTCAGCCCCTGGATAAGCGATGTCACTTCCTTCAGGATCTTTGGCTGAAGGTTTTCGGTGCCTTCATATACATAGTACTGTTCACAGAGCCTTTCCAGGACATCTATTCCGCTACCGGATGAAGATGGACGCGACTGAAGCTTGGACTGAAGGTCCTCGGCGAGAGTCATGAGCCTTTCCGATTCTGCCTTCTCCTCCTCAAGAAGCTTGTCAGCCTGAAGCTTCCTCAGTCTCATGTAGTTCACAACTATTATAAACAGGACGACAACAAACAGTGCCGCTAAAAGCCTTCTCAGGCTTCCGGCTTTCATACGATCCTCCTGACGCGCCAAATCATTCTGCTGGGCCTGTACCGCGGAAGATGCAGCCTTCTGCCATATCAGGGACTCCTCCGGCATGCCTACGAGGGAGTAGGCGTATGCCAGGTCTGCCTTGTCGGATGGAGTAAGCGGCTGCTTGAGGTCAACTGCAGTATTTCCGATCAGCCTTATGGCCTCCCCTGCGTCCTTCTTCGGACTATGGAGAAGCTGATGCGCATAGGAGCGCATGATCCTGCTCTGGGAAAGGGTATCGCCCTTCTCACGGGCAGCTGATAGTTTCTTAAGGAATACCTGTTCGGCCTTTTCATAGTCGACCTTCCCACCTTGGGAGGCGACCGCACCGTCAGAGGCCTTGCTGCAACCCTGGAAAAGGATGGCTAGCGATAGAAGGACGGCTGATATCTGATGTTTTCCTGTCATGGCAATGCGAATTTAGTCAAAAACGGTGAAAGCATAAAACAAACCGGCACAAGACCTGCAAACCAATTAAAGCCTTGTGCCGATTCTGAATTTTCCGGCAATTCAGTGCCGCCTCTAAAATTATTTCAAACTTCTGTTTTCAGTTTAATTTCCACATTGCAAAGTTAGCAACGATATGAGGCGGCACAAAATTTATGACCTTCTAAAAACTCTCACAAGAGTTATAAATCCACTCTGAGTATCAATTAGTTATAAAAACAAAAACTATCAAAAAACTCTCACCCTTATAACTTATTGATTTATAATCACTTATATAATTAATTAATTTTCAATAAATTAAACTATTCCACATCATCTTCACCCGATTTCTTCCACCCGGTTGCATTGATTGGAAGCTCGGCACCTTCTGGCATCACCATCACGCATCCTACATCCTTCTGAGCAAGGTGCCCGATGATCTCAAAGGAAGGGAGATTGTGCCTTACGGACTCCGCCTTCTCAATAGGAAGGACATACAGGAGCCTGTAGTCGTCACCTCCGTTTAGAGCCGCGCTGAACGGGTCGACACCGAACTCCTTTCCAAGACTGAATGTGTTTCCCGCAAAAGGAAGCATGGAAGAATATACCTTTACGCCTAATCCAGTCATTCTGGAAACATGCATTACCGCATCTGCAAGCCCCCTGCGAAGGAACACTCCGCAGCTTGGAACAAGGTTGTCCTTCTCCATGTTCACAACCACAGAAGGCGACACCTCGGGCTTGAGGTAGTAGCCGACCATCATCTTATGCTTTTCAAGGTCTGGCTGAGTACCTTCGCGAGAGAATCTCTCAAGCTCCTTCTGAAGCACCTTCATTCCAAAGAAAGCCCCACCGACATTTCCAGACAGGCAGAGGACATCCTTGGTCCTGGCCTGGGGCTGAGCCGTTTCTATGGCGATTGTCTTGCTGCCTGTGGCTCCAACGCTTATGCAAAGACCGTTTCTCGAGGGAATGAGGTCAAGGGCCACATCACTGTAACCGTGCTCCCTTGCAGCCTCGACAATTCCTTCCCAAAGGAGTTTTATCTGGGGATAGTCCAGCTTAGACGATACGCCAAGAACGACATCAAGCATCCTAGGATATGCAAAAGATGCATACAGCTCCCCTGTCGCAGCCACTACGGCCTTGTATCCCAGATGCTGGAGAGGGAAATACACAAGGTCGAAATCAGTTCCCTCGAGCATTGTCACGGACTTCGAGACGGTGCAGCAACCTTCCTTCGATGTAAATTCCATCTTTGGAAAAGGTTTGAACGGCGTTCCCTGGTAGAGTGATTTTATGGCCTCAACACGGCCAAGAGAAGAAAAACTTGCTTCGGGCATCTTCTTTGAATGTTTTTCACAAAAATAACACTATTTCCCAAATTGAAAGCTAGAGGAACCCCTCACGGGAGAAGAAAAAACCTCTGCCACAAGACAATCTTTAGTCAAGAATGTGTAATTTTGCTTTTATGAAGAAAATAACGATACTACTGTTGTCGGCCCTGATAGCAGCGCCAGCAACCACAATGGCACAGAAGAACCCTGGCCAGATAACCGTAATGTCCTACAACATAAGAAACGGAGAGGCAAAAGACGGGACCAACTCATGGTCCTTCCGCTACCCTGCCTCCGCAATGATGATAATGGACCAGAAGCCTGACGTAATAGGGCTTCAGGAGGCCTTCGACTATCAGGTTGACTATCTCCAGGAATATACCAAGGGATACAAGCATGTAGGTGTTGGAAGAGAGGACGGAAAGAAAGAGGGTGAGCACATGGCCATCTTCTACAACAGCGACCGCCTGAAACTCACCAAATGGGGCACATTCTGGCTTTCAGAAACTCCCGAGGATCCATCTATGGGATGGGACGCAGCCTGCAAGAGAACCGCTACCTGGGCAATATTCAGGGACAAGGCCGGAAAGAAGAGCTTCCTTGTAGTAAACACCCATCTGGACCACGTAGGAAGACAGGCACAGGAAAAAGGAGTTGCCCTAATCCTTGAAAAGATAAGTTCCATAAACAAGGACAATCTGCCCGTAGTTCTCACCGGAGACTTCAACCTGACTCCCGAGGATCCCGTGATTGTAAAGCTGGGACTAAAGATGAGGAGCGCCCGCGAAACGGCAGTAAAGAGCGATTTCGGGGTGACATTCAACAACTGGGGAAAAAGCGAAGGAAGCGCCGCTCTAGACCACATCTTCTACAAGGGTTTCTCCAGCTGTCCGGTGTTCGAAGTTGTGAAAAAGCCCTATATGGAGAGGAAATTCATCTCAGACCACTATCCGGTAAAAGCAACTCTTATTTTCTAGAAATATTTCAAAATGAGAAAGTTACTCCTTCTTTTAGCCACAATAGCACCTATTGCGGTTTCCTGCTTGGATACCAGCGCCAGAACAATTGACAGGGCCGATCCCGCAAAAATGGGCATGGATCCGGAGAGACTCTCCCTAATTGACAGCGCAGTCAATGATGCCATAAGGGAAGGAGTGGCCCCAGGAGCCGTAATAGGAGTTGTAAGGGGCGACAAGATCGTCTTTCTAAAGGCATACGGAAACAAATCCGTCGTCCCCACAGTAGAGCCTATGACAGAGGAGACCATGTTCGACCTGGCCTCGGTGAGCAAGTGCGTCGGAACAACCCTGTCGTTCATGCAACTGATTGAAAAAGGGAAAGTCCGCCTTGAAGATCCTGTTTCAAGATACATTCCTGGCTTCAGGAACTATGTGGACCCGGATAGCGGGAAAGAGGATCCGATCACCATACAGGACCTCCTCACACACTCTTCCGGCCTTGATCCATACATCAACATGATCACCTATACGGAAAAATACGGAGAGAACTCCCCGGAAGCGCTTATGCAGTACATCGCAACCGAAGTCAAAAGGAACTTCAAGCCGGGAAGCGACGTAATGTACAGCTGCCTGAATTTCATAACGCTCCAGAACATTCTGCAGAACGTAACGGGACAAAGGCTTTGCGACTATGCACAGAAAAACGTATTCGATGTCCTGGGACTGGAGCACACTTGCTATTTCCCGCTCTACGGAAGGAAACAGTCCAACAAAAGGGCGGACAAACTGAGGAAACTTTGCGCCCCAACGGAAGTGCAGGAAAACGGGCTTCCCCTGGTAGCTGAGGTTCACGATCCCCTGGCACGCCGCGCAAATGCGGGAAATTCGGGCAATGCAGGCGTTTTCTCCAGCGCAGCGGACCTCTGCACCATCGCAGCCGCGATAATCGGCGAGGGGTCCGTTAATGGCCGAAGAATCCTAGGCAAGGAAACTGTCCGCATAATGGAGACCATTCCGAAGGACAACGACCCAAAAGTAGCAAGGGCTCTAGGATGGGATACCTACGACACTTATCACGGAACAAGCGGTGACATATTCGAAAGGGCACACACCATCGGACACACCGGATATACCGGAACATCGATGATAATAGATCCCGACACCAAGACGGCAGTGATAGTGCTTGCCCACAGGGTGCATCCCAAAGACAAGGGATCGACCGCAAGGCTAAGGGCGGTAATAGCGAATATAGTCGCAGGCTCGATAGTCGAATAGCCCCGGAAGGACTCTTACGATAAGTCCGGTTCGGAAGGAATTCCGGGCCGGATTCTTTTATTTTCAGGTGAAACTACACACTAAAAATAACCACTTGCCACACAGCTTGTTTATAAATTTAATGAAATTTAGGTTAAATTAATACAAATTTCACTGATATATCCGAATTTCTGTTTTTCAGTCCATTGAACTGGAATAGACGGAATGGGCTGAATAGTGGTTCAAGGGTGAAGAAAGGAAGGTAAGGAATCAGGAATATGAGTGCATTCCCCCTAAGATAAGGTTCACCCCGAAATACGTTACAAGTACACTGATGAAAGCCACAATGCAGAAGATGTGGAAGAAGCGGGGGTTACGGAAAGCCTTCAGTGAATTGCCGTGAAGGGCGAAGGCGTATATGAGCAGTGTTATCAGCGCCCACGTTTCCTTGGGATCCCAGGACCAGTAACTGCCCCAGGATATGTTGGCCCATACGGCACCGAGGAAAGTTCCGAAGGTAAGAAGGAACACAGCGGGATAAAGTATTACGAGGCTGACGTCCATAAGCCTCCCTGAGGCCTCTCCCCGCCCCAGTGACAATCCCATGATTCCGTTAAGGGCCACAAGACCGAACAAAGTGTAAGACACCATCATGCTGAGCACATGTACGGAAAGCAGCGGGGACTGCAACACAGGTATAAGGTGCGTTATCTGCGGGTTGGCTCCGGATAGGGACGCAACCAACATGGTGAATCCCGCCAAAATCAACCCCAATGGTTGCACAAAGGGGAATTTCTTCCAAAGGATGAGTACGGCAATGCATGACAGCCAAGCCATAAGCATCATGACACTGTACGAACCGGCAAAGGGAGCATGTCCGCTGACGTACCACCTTAAGGCGAGCACAAGGGTAAGGTAGGCAAAAAGCAGTGCGGAAAGGGCTGCAACTCCTATTCCCTCCCACAGGGGTTGTTTCTTACCCTTGGATAAACGGAGGGCGAATACGACAAAGAGGATGATCCCAAGGGTTATGCAAACCATGAACGGCACCATGGGCCTTGAAATCCTGTTGTAAAGCCTTTCGGCTTTCACCTTCGTTTGCGAAGGGAGGACCTGAAGGGCTGTCTTCTCCTGATAAAGGCGTATTTTCCCCACTATCCTTTTCACTTCATCCCAATTCTCCTTCTGCACTTCCTGCCTCAGCAGGTTGAAGCTTTTGCGAATGAAAAGCCAGGTACCGTCATCAAGGGGAGGAAGGATGTCCTGGCAAGAGAACCAGCTCACGGCCTGGGTGGAATCCACTCCCGCAAGTGGGAATATCCTGTAAGCCCTTCCCGTAGCGCCGTCCATCCTAATCCTTTCCTTTTCCCTCTGCGCAGGGCCGCCAACATCCTTTTTCTTCAGTTTGAAAGGGGTGTCGGTCCACCAATCATAATAGAACATCCATCCGCAGGCCACCTGCTCGGGAGTATATCCGTACAGGGAAGATTTCCCGTAAGCCTTGAGGCAATAGTCGCGCATTTGGGTCTGCAGCGGGCACACCCTGTCATTGTAGTAGACATAAAGCCTTCCCAATTCATCCGCCACATCCGCAGGAACCGTAGGGGGATTCGCAGCTGAAGATAATGCAGGGAACAAAAGAAGCGCGGCTGCAGTGCCGGTAACCTTCCTAAAGGTCCTTCTGAAATTGCTGCTGCCGTCCGTAAAGAAAAGAATCATTGAAAGGAGAAGAAGAATGTATCCCGTATAGGTTATCCCGACTCCAAAAGGGTCATAAGTGACGGCAAACGTGCTTCCGCCAAAGTCCTTGTCGTAATCTGCTTGATAAAAGCGGTATCCGCCCTTTTTTAGGATGTTGTTCATGGAAATCACCCTGCTCTCCCCTCCCACGTCAACTGTACTCCTGTAATCGGAAGGGGCCTTGCTTCCGGGATACCTCAGCACTTCAAATGAAGTCAGGGTGATGTTGAAAGGCAAACCCTTGACGGAATCGTCAATAAGAGTCCACTCGGAGGTGGTTTCACCTTCCCTCAGGTGTACGAATCCGTTCTTCCCGAAAAGGTGGGTTACAAGGGCGCCGCAAAGTATGACCACAAAAGAAATGTGCAGAAGAAGTATCCTCCAAGATTTCACCTTGGAAAGCAGGTAGGCTCCCCCGCACAAGGCAACCACAACCCAAATGGCAATGAAAATGGGGCTGTGGTATATGTTTGAGGCGGCAAATTCCGTCCCTTTTGTTTTCTCAAGCACAGTGGCGGCCATCATCGCCAGGATGACGGCCACCATTGCACATAAGGTGATTGTTTTCTGTGTCTTGCCCCCCAATACTAGATAGAGTTGATGAATTCCACAACGGCATCCCGGTCCTCGGCATCAAGGTAGTAGAACTGCTCGGCTGAAGAGTAGGCGTGACTGTCCTTGGAATAGGCGTGCCACATAATGGCCTCAACGGTATTGCGGGCCCTGCAGTCATGAAGCCTGTCTCCGCGACCGGTTTCCTGGGTGGACAGTCCCCTTCCCCAAAGCGGGGTGGTCCTGCACCATGAACCGTGGATGTCGTTCTTCATGTAGAGCTTGTGCTGTACGAAGTCCGAATAAGGGTAGATCTTCTGGTTTTGGTAGCGCGGGAGAGTCTTTCCGTTAAGGCACTCGGGAACCCAGTAATTGTCATCGGTGGTGTTCCACTCGGGACGGTGGCATGCTGCGCATCCCATGCTCATGAAAAGTTCCTTACCCCTCTGTACGCTTTCCTTATGGAGGTTACGCGCCCTTGGAATCGCCAGTCCCCTGTGCCAAAGCATGAATGCATAGTACTGGTCATTGCTCATCTCAGGCTCGAAATTGTGGTAGGCGTTGTCAAACTGGTTGGTTCCGGGACGGAGGAGTTCATAGACCGCTTCAGCCACTTCCTCTTCCGTAACCGTACCGTCTACGTTCACATCAACGTAGTAGGGAGAGTTCTCCCCAGCCGCCATTATGGAAGCTATGACATCGGCATTTTCGCTCATAGCCTTAGCCCACGCATTTGTGGTGTACAGGTAAGGCCTGTCCGGACGGGATACGTTGGTTATGTTCCAAATTGCGTTTGCACCGGCCCCGTCCTGGAGGGATGCCCTCGTAAGGGCGTAGGTATACCTCTTAATGGGAGTGAGGGTCCCTGCGGCATAATAAGTGCCGTCAGCGGTGTATCCGTTGGCAAGGGTGGTGTAGTAAGCCGTGGATGCCATGTCTCCCGAGGAAGCGTCCCAGAAGTTTGAGTTAAGGTATTCGCTTACATCAAGCCCCGCAGATGCGAAATAAGCCGCCTCCTTGGCGTACTGGGCCTTTATGCTATCCTGCGGAATGGCGTCTATCACACCTGTTCCGATGATGCCGATGGTGGATTCAAGACGGAAACCGAGGTTTTCAGGTACCGGATCCGTGTTGAACGCACTTGTAGGTATGTACAGGGTGGGATACTGCAGCGAGTAAGCCTCCCCGTCGGGGAACTTCATCGGAAGTCCGCTCTCCATGGAAGTGACTTCCGACCAAGTAATACTAATCTGCTCTTCATCAATGGGAGGGAGGAATGGGTCGACCGCCATGGTCTGGGGCATACCCGTAACCTCTGAAATGTACGGACCGTCATTGCTGCCTGCGGCATTTGGATGGTATATCACAAGGAGGTAACCGTTACCCCAAGAAGCGCTTCCGTTGGCCACATAACTGCTCTGCCACTGTCCGTGACCGTAAGCTGGATGGCAGTCAAGGCAGGATTTCCTTACCGAAGCGGGACCGAGTCCGGCAAAAGGCTTGGTATTCTCGGTGAAGTTCCTTTCGAAGAATTTCTCACCAAGGAGGAACTCTGTCGTAAGCCCGAGGTCGGTTACGGCGGGAGTCTCATCCTCGTAGCACCCTTCCGTCACATTGGTTGTCGTTCCGCTTTTTCCGCCGGGATACCATTCTTCTGCGGAGAAATTGCCCACGGCCTGCCCAACGTACTTTGCATCTGATTCGGAGTCCGTATTGACGGGATCCGTGGAACCCTTCTCATTACAGGAGAACGCAACAAGGAACGCAAGGGAGAGGAATATTGTCCTATATAATCCTTTCATTTGAAAATTAGTCAATCGTTTCCACAAAATCGGCTGCCATGTTCAGCTCATCGTCAAGCTCGTTGATGGCTGTTATGGCCTTTCCTGCGTATTCGCTCTGGGGATTGTCAACGAAAGCCACTCCGCTATTCACACAATTCTTAAGGGCGGTTATTGCGGCCTCAAGGGCTGACTTGAGATCGGAAGCACCTGAATATCCGCAGTTCTTAAGCACGTTATAGATACATGTGGAAGAAGGTGATGAGGCACCGTTAGAACCGTAAAGGCTGTACTGGATGCTGTAGATGTTGTTCAGGAAGTCGGTGTAAGAGTTCTTGGAATAAGGGGACTCGATGTAGTCGTCATCCGTATGGTTGTAGGCTGAGGCTATCTTTGAATTGGCAACCTCTGAGCAGATGTTGGAGCATCCGGCGACGAGGATGGTGCTGACGGCCCTCTGCCAGCTGGAGAATGTACTTCCAAGGGAAGCCGCACTGAGAAGGTTCTCGCCATAGGTGAGACCCGATTCAAGCGTGGTGTTGAGTTCAAGTTCGTCCTCCACATAGGATACCCTGGATGCGGGAGCGTCAGGATCCCATGCGCACTGGAGCTCCCAGCAGTAGTTGCGGAGATCCTCCGCCACAGCTGCAGCGAAAATCAGCTCAGAAAGGCCTGTAACTGAAACATTGGCAAAAGCCTCATCATCCTCGATGGAGCTATAATCGGCTACAGTCCTGGGTTCTCCGTCACGGAAGAGGATGAACTCGATCCCGTGGAATCCAAGGTTTGCTACACCAACCTCATCCGCAGAACCGGCACCATTTTCTTCAAGGTGGGATATTATGGTCTCACTTGAAAGGAAAGTCGCGAGTTTATCCTTGTCAAGAGGCCATGTGTCGATATGGGGATCGATTCCGTATGCGGTGGCTGCTCCGTAAAGGAAGGCCTCACTGGATTCCCAGCTTGCACGGGCGTTCAGGAAAGTGGCGCATACCTTATTGATGGTAGCCTGCGTGAGGGAACCCGCCTCGAAATCCTCCTTCATGTCATATACCTGCTCGTAAAGGTCCTCGGTATAATCGGCAAGGTTACCGTAGATTTCGTAAATCACATCAGGAACATACTCCTCCACCGCAGCTTTAAGGGCTTTTTCATTTGCGGAGAGTTCATCCGAAGAAGAACTGGAGGTATTCTTCTCACAAGAGGAGAAGCTGAGGCTTAGTGCCGCACCAAGTGCAGCGACTGAAATCAATTTGAGTGTCCTTTTCATGGTAATTTGATTTTATTTATTTCAACTATTTGATAATCATTATCTTTTGAAAAATCCTTGGTAAGCCACACCTATCGATATGGAAGGTTCGTTGTTATAGGCCGATTCAAGGAAACGGTGGGAGTATTCGGCCTTTACGGCAATCTCCGGGATGGGATACCAATTGACACCGAAGGCTATCCTGTTTTTCTTGGTGTAATCGGCACCGGTCTGGCCGTTCTGCGGGATGTAGGAGTCATAGTACTCGTAGCGTCCGAAAACGTAGAGTTTCTGCTCGGGATCCCTGTGACGGATGAAAGAGAAGATGTCGTATCCGACCTCACCTCCGAATGCCATGGCATAGTCCCCCACCGGAGTGGAATCGTATGGAGCGTATGCGGCTGCACCTTTGGTACTCTTGTATTTCGTGATGGCTGCCGCATCCGAAAGGTGTCCCACGTCAGCGTTTCCGCGGGCTATTATGTTGTGTCCCTTGTATACGAAGTCAAAAGCCCCGACAAGGACGGTTCCCTTAGCCCCCTCCAGATAGGAGGATGTTATTTCCTCATAGGGGAAGGTGTTCTTAAGGGTGTTTCCGGCATAACCGCTCAGTCCAAGACGCAAGTCTTTGTTAAAGAGCCATTTGTCAACCCTAGCTGCGAATCCCAGCGTATTGGCCACCTGGAATTCGAAAGGGGTCTTCGCTCCGTTCGCTATGAAATTGTCCCTGCTGAACATAAGGGCGTCAAGACCGGATACGACCATAGCCTCGTACCTCCATGAAGAAACCTCTCCCCAAATGCTGATTCCAGTGTCATGCCATGTGGAAGGAAGAATGGTGCCTTCCCCTTCGGGACGGTACACGGTAAAGAAGTTAAGCGGTTCGTGGGCATTGTTCAATCCGCCTACAGGGACCACCATGTGTCCCATACGGACATTTATCAAAGGATTGAAGGTCTTCTGGATCCAGAACTGCTCCAATTCGACCTCACCTCCCCTTTCGGTTTCGGCCTCCCATTCACCTGCCTCCTCGAATTCCTTCTCTATTTCGGTACCGGTCCCGAGATGCTCGAACTCTATTTCGGTCTGCATCTTCCACCCTTTCCCGAAATCATACCCAAGGTATATTACCGCATGTGGAATGTCAAACCTCCCGTGCTGCTCCCCTTTGTGCGCCGAAGCGTTGGAATACCTGTAGACATTGTCGCTGTAGAAATTCCTGGTGAGGGCCACCTCACCATATCCGCCGACGGAAAGCCTCTGCTTGAATTTATCCATTTTGGGATGTTTACGGGGAACTTCACTTTGAGGCTCATTTGTTTCTTCCACCTGAGATTCGCCCTCGGGTCTTACCTGTGCAAAAACAGTCACTCCAACAAATGTGGAGAGACACGCCAAGAGTGCCTTTTTAACCATACAAAAAGATATCTTTCTTAAACCGATGGCAAAATTACCCCGAGCTGACATTCGGGAAAATCCCAAAAAATTGGTATTAACCCGTGAAAGCATCACAATTTGTTTGGAGAAATAGGGGATAAAATGGGAAACGTGTGGTTTTCAGGTATATTTCCAATCCTCTTGGCTATCCATGGGATTGTCGCGTGACGCCCCTGCACAAAAAAATCCTCCCCGACCAAAAGACCGGAGAGGACTATACTGAGTAACAGTGGAACTAAAGATTCCTCAGGAGGTTTGTCATGCTGACCTTGGAATCTATCATGTCGCGGAGCTTTTCGACAGGAACCCTCTCCTGCTTCATGGTGTCGCGGTCACGTACGGTAACGCAGTTGTCCTTCAGGGTATCGTGGTCAACGGTTACGCAGAACGGAGTGCCGACAGCGTCCTGGCGACGATAGCGTTTTCCGATACTGTCCTTCTCGTCGTACTGGTAATTAAAGTCGTACTTGAGAAGATCTACGACCTCCTGCGCCTTCTCAGGCAGACCGTCCTTCTTGAGCAGAGGAAGGATTGCCACCTTGATAGGTGCAAGCGGAGCAGGAATGCTGAGAACCACCCTCTCCTCACCGTTTTCAAGCTTCTCAACATTGTATGAGTGGCTGAGCACTGCCAGGAACATACGGTCGACACCGATTGATGTCTCCACGCAGTAGGGAACATAGCTCTCGTTAGTCTCAGGATCGAAGTACTGTATCTTCTTTCCGGAAAGCTTCTGGTGGTTTCCGAGGTCGAAGTCAGTCCTTGAGTGGATTCCCTCAAGCTCCTTGAAGCCGAAGGGGAAGTTGAACTCTATGTCTGTTGCGGCATTTGCATAGTGGGCCAGCTTCTCGTGGTCGTGGAAGCGGTAGTTCTCCGCACCCATTCCAAGATTGACGTGCCACTTCATGCGATTCTCCTTCCATTTCCTGAACCATTCCATCTCGGTTCCGGGACGGCAGAAGAACTCCATCTCCATCTGTTCGAACTCCCTCATGCGGAAAATGAACTGGCGGGCTACAATCTCATTGCGGAAAGCCTTTCCAATCTGGGCTATTCCGAAAGGAATCTTCATTCTTCCGGTCTTCTGGACGTTGAGATACTCGACGAATATTCCCTGCGCAGTCTCTGGACGAAGGTATATCTTGTCGTCTGCGTTTCCGGTGTTGCTTATCTGGGTTGAGAACATGAGGTTGAACTGCCTTACGTCAGTCCAGTTCGCTGTTCCCGATATGGGGCAGACGATGCCGCAGTCAAGGATGATCTGCTTGTAGGCTGCAAGGTCGTTCTTGTTCTCGGCCTCTACGTAGCGGGCATGCACCTCGTCATACTTTGCCTTCTCACGGAGAATGTTGGGATTGGTGGCGCGGAACTTCTCCTCATCGAAATTCTCACCGAATTTCTTGCGTCCCTTCTCCACTTCCTTGTTCATCTTCTCCTCAATCTTTCCAAGGTAGTCCTCGATTAGGTTGTCGGCGCGATACCTCTTCTTTGAATCCTTGTTGTCGATGAGAGGGTCGTTAAAAGCCGCAACGTGACCTGAAGCAACCCATGTCTTGGGATGCATGAAAACGCACGAGTCGATTCCGACAACGTTCTCGTTCAGGCGGGTCATAGCCTCCCACCAGTACCTTTTGATGTTGTTCTTCAGCTCAACACCCATCTGGCCGTAGTCGTATACGGCAGCAAGCCCGTCGTAGATTTCACTGGAGGGGAATATGAATCCGTACTCCTTGCAGTGGGCTACCAGGACCTTGAAAAGTTCATCTTGTGTCATATGTAAAATTTGATTTGTTTCACAACGTGCAAAGATAGTCAATTTTGACTCAGGGATATGCCATAGAAGGATGCAATATCGGAGGAAATGACCTCCGAAAGGGGCTCCATCACAAAATCCCGCTCGAACATCAGGGGATGCGGTATGTCAAGGGAAGGGACGTGAATGGAATTTCTCCCATACAGGAGGATGTCTATGTCAAGTTCTCTTGAAGAATATACGGGATTGCCATTTTCGTCAAGAACCCTGTCGTGGGGTCTTCCGACCTCACCCTCTATTTTCTTGCATGCCTTAAGTATTGAAAGGGCGTGAAATACCGGATCCTGACCCGCTAGCGGGAAATCAAATCTCGCTGCAGCGTTAAGGAACCTGTCATCAGAAGAGAATCCCCAGGGAAGCGTTTCAATGAAAGAGGATACCTTGGTGCAAGGAAAGCCGAACTCATCTTCCATGAGGGAAAGCCCCTTGCGAAGATTGGACTCCCTGTCCCCAAGGTTGGACCCCAGGGAGAAATATACCTCTACCCTATTCATCCTCAAGGCCAAGTTCGAGCCTGGCCTCTTCGGAGAGCATGCTCCTGTCCCAGGGTGGATCGAAAGTTAGCTCTATGTCGCAGGACTTGACTCCGGGAACATCCTCCACTCCCCTTTTGACCTCGTCAAGCACATAGTCCGCCATCGGACAGTTGGGAGCAGTGAACGTCATCTGGATAGAGACTTCATGGGCCTTGTTGATGTTCAGTTCGTACACCAGTCCAAGGTCGTATATGTTCACCGGAATCTCCGGGTCGTAAACCTGTTTGAGTGCAAGTACCACGTTAGAGTACAAGGGGCCGAGCTCCTTGACATCATCAGCGGTAAGCACATCCTTGTTTTTGTCGTCAGCCATACTTCAAGCAACAGCCTCCTTGGCTATGTCCTTAATTTTTTCAATCATCGAGGCGAGTCCGTTCGCCCTCGTAGGAGAGAGGTTCTCTTTCAGTCCTATCTGGTCAATGAACGAGAAATCGGAAGATGCTATCTCGCTAGCCGTCCTTCCGGAATATACGTCAACCAGCAAAGATATGATTCCCTTTGTTATGATGGCGTCGCTATCGGCTAGAAAGTATATCCTGTCCCCCTCCTTCCGGGAGTCGAGCCACACCCTGGACTGGCATCCCTTAATGAGCCTGTCCTCGGTACGAAGTTCATCCGGATAGGGTGCGAGTTTCTTTCCAAGGTCGATAAGGTACTCGTACTTGTCAAGCCATTCATCGAACATCGAAAAGGAATCGACTATCTCCTGTTCTTTTTCCTGCAAAGTCATCTTGTCAACATTTTAACTGCCTTGTCAAGGGACTCAACGAAATACTTCGCTTCGTCCATGGTATTGTAGTATGATAGCGAAGCCCTGAGCATTCCTGTGACACCGAACCTGTCCATAAGGGGCTCCGCACACATCTGTCCTGAGCGAAGTGCCACTCCCATCTTGTCCATGATAAGGGCGATATCCTCGTGGTGCGCCCCCTCGACAGTGAAGGAGAATAGAGGTATCTTCATTGACTTGTCCTCTGGATTACCGAAAAGGTGTATCCGCTTATCTGATGAGAAATAGTCCAAAAGATACTCCGTCACTTTCCTGTTTTCCGTAAGAAGTTCCTTGTCGGCGAATATTTCAGAGAGCAAGTCTATTGCCGCAGCAAGTGTCGGAGTAGCATTTATGTTCTGCGTCCCAGCCTCGAACTTTCCCGGAGTCGGAGCATAGGTAGTCTTTTTAAAACTTACCGATGAAATCATCTCCCCTCCTCCCATATATGGAGGCATGGCATCCAGAAGATCCTTTCTGCCGTAGAGTACGCCTGTTCCGCTAGAAGCGAACATCTTATGTCCGGAAAAAGCGTATAAATCACAGTTAAGTTTTTGAATATCAATTACTTGATGTAAAATTCCCTGTGCTCCGTCAACAAGAAGCGGAACACCCTTGCTGTGACATATGGAACCTATCTCCGAAATGGGGTTGACAATTCCGAGAACGTTTGAAACGTGGGTTACGGCGACTATCCTGGTCCTATCGGTAATGAGTGATTCAAGCACATCAAGCCTAAGGGAGCCGCTATCGTCAACAGGAATAACCTTAAGTGTGGCACCCTTGCGGTAGCACATCATCTGCCAGGGAACTATGTTGGAATGGTGCTCGGCCTCGCTAACGATTATCTCATCACCCTCCCTTACGAATGCCTCGCCGAAAGAAAAAGCGGCCAGATTTATCGACTGGGTGGTACCGCTTGTGAAGACTATTTCCTTAGGATCAGCACCTATGAAAGAGGCAACTCTACGACGGGTGGATTCGTATTCCTCGGTAGCATCGACAGCTATCTTGTGGACCGCACGGTGAATGTTTGCATTGCACTCGTTTGACATGAACAGAAGACGGTCAGTAACCGAAGAGGGCCTTTGGCTTGTAGCCGCATTGTCGAAATAGACCAGGTCTTTTCCGTATACTTTGCGGGATAGCGATGGAAACTGTTTTCTTAACTGTTCTACTGTCATGTCAAAGAATTGTAAAGGATGACAAATTTAGCAAACAATCCTTTCATTTAATAGGAAAAAGGGATAATTTTGCACAAACAACACACCATAAAAATGTTCGATTACATCAAAGGAAAGGTGGCCGAACTGAGTCCGGCCGAGGCAGTAATAGAGTGTGGAGGCATAGGCTTCGACATAATGATATCGCTGCAGACATATGAAAATCTATCCGGAAAGGAGAATGCTACAGTCTACCTCTATCACTATATTCGCGAGGATGACGAGCAGTTCTACGGATTCGCGACAAAGGATGAAAGGGAGATTTTCAAGCTTCTAATCAGCGTATCAGGTATCGGAGTAGGCTCTGCAAGAATGATACTTTCCACACTCACCGACGAAGAAATACGCAAGGCAATCCTTGAAGAAGACGTAAACAAGATAAAAAGCGTCAAAGGAATAGGGCTCAAAAGCGCCCAGAGGGTTATTCTGGAGCTGAAAGACAAGATAGTCAAAGGCGGTGGCGTATCATCAATACCTGGAATATCTGCAAAGAATTCGGCACTTGCAGATGAAGCTACTACAGCATTGGTACTGCTAGGATTCACAAAGGCTAATATAAACAAGGTAGTACCAGATATAATACAGAAAAACCCCGATGCAAAGATCGAAGATATCTTAAAATTAGCCTTGAAAAGACTCTGATTTGTTCCACGTGGAACAAAATTCTATCTCTTGAAATAAACTAGCAAAACTGATATATCAGAAGGTGAAACCCCGGAGATTCTCGAAGCTTGAGCAATCGTTCTGGGGTTATATCTTTTTAGCTTCTGTCTGCATTCTATAGAAAGACCGGAAACTTTATCAAAATCGAAATTTTCAGGAATAGTTAGATTCTCCAGCTTAGAAATCTTTTCCGCAATTCTCTCCTCTCTTGAAATATATCCCTTATACTTTATAGAAATTTCTGCAGCATCGATAATCTCTTTAGGGAGAGATTCAGATAAACCATACTGCTCTTTTGTTCCACGTGGAACAAAATTTAGAAGATCTTCTAGTTTAATATTTGGCCGAGATGCAAGATCATTTATCTTCTTGGAGTCCCCTACTCCAGAATACCCGAGTCCCTGAAGATAGGAAATAGCTTCTTTTGATTTAACCCTTACTTCCTCTCCCATCTTTAAAAGAGAGTCCACTTTATCATACTTTGACATGGTCAAAGAATACCTGTTCTCATCTGCCAGACCAATAGAATGAGAGAGTTCAGTAAGCCTAAGATCTGCATTATCCTGCCTTAGAAGGATTCTGTATTCAGCCCTGGAAGTAAACATTCTGTAAGGCTCATCTACGCCTTTTGTAACCAGATCATCTATAAGGACACCTATGTAAGCCTGGTCTCTATGAAGGATAAAAGGCTCTTTTTCATGTATCTTTAAATGAGCATTTATTCCTGCAATTATACCTTGCGCTGCCGCTTCTTCATACCCTGTAGTACCATTGACCTGTCCGGCAAGAAAAAGATTGTCAATTTCCTTTACCTCAAGCGAATACTTTAACTGAGTTGGGTCAAAGTAATCATACTCAACTGCATATGCTGGTTTAAAGATATGTACATTCTCGAATCCTTCAATTGCATGAAGGGATTCAATCTGAATTTCGAGAGGAAGAGATGAAGAATAGCCCTGGAGATAGTATTCATTCGTATCACTTCCCTCCGGCTCAAGGAACAACTGATGAGAATCCTTGTCTGCAAAAGTACGTAGCTTATCTTCGATACTAGGACAATACCTAGGTCCAATTCCGACTATAACTCCCTTGAACAGAGGAGATTCCGAAAAACCAGAGCGAAGGATTTCATGGACCTTGGGATTGGTGTGATAAATATAGCAAGGCATCTGGGTACCACTCTTCTGTATGGAAGATGGCTCGTCAAGGTAGGAGAACCTCTCAGGATCGTTATCACCTTCCTGGAGTATGGACTTTGAAAGATCGACACTTCTAATGTCAATCCTTGGAGGAGTACCCGTCTTCATCCTGGCGGTTGAAAGTCCCATCGAGACTAGCTGTTCAGTCAGACCATGGGAAGACAACTCCCCTATCCTGCCACCTTCAAAAATATTGCTTCCGATGAAAAGCTTACCGGAAAGAAACGTTCCGACCGTCAGAATAACCGCCTGAGATTTGAATTTTGCGCCGGTTCTCGTACAGATGCCCGCAATTTTTCGATTCTCAAAGAGAAAAGAAGTCGCTAAATCTGCGTAAATATTTATGTTTGAATGATTTTCGAGTAATTTTCTCCATGTACGGGAAAAAGCCTGTTTATCGCACTGGGCGCGAGGACTCCACATCGCAGGACCCTTAGAGCGATTGAGCATACGAAACTGAAGGGTATTTGCATCAGTAACGATTCCCATGTAACCTCCGAGCGCATCAATCTCACGAACAATCTGTCCTTTGGCAATTCCACCGATTGCAGGATTGCAACTCATCTTGGCAAAGGACCCAAGATCCATGCTTACAAGCAAAACCTTCGAACCAAGATTTGCGGCAGCCATGGCAGCCTCGCAACCGGCATGCCCTCCCCCGACGACTATGATGTCATACTCGTTTCTCATAGATCCTTCTTTTTCTCAAGGTAGTAGTTTTCCTTGGAACGCATGACCTTCTGTTCCTCCTCGCTATGGTCGTCATATCCTAAAAGATGAAGGACGCCATGGACCATGACACGAGAAAGTTCATCATCAAAAGAGGCACCGTAATAGGAAGCATTGTCACGAACCGTATCAATGCTGATGAAAAGGTCACCAGAGATGATACCATCGTCGCAATAATCAAACGTAATTATGTCCGTATAATAGTCGTGCGAGAGATACTTTTTATTTACATCCAGCAGATAAGGATCGGAACAGAAAATGATGTTTATGTCACCCATTCTGGAAGACTCTTCCTCAATGACACCCTTAAGCCACTGGCTGTTCTTTCTCCTTCCCTTGAGATTGAAGGAAATATCCTCTGCGAAATATCTGATCATCTAGTGAAAAATTAGTCCTGCAAAGATAACAAAAAAGAGCCCCTTCAAACGAAGGGACCCTCGTAAATCGGACCGAAGAAAGACTACTTCTTGGGAACCTGTACGTATTCAACCTTGTTGCCAGAGAATATTACATCATGGGCAAGCTGGCGTACAGCTTCGGGTGTAAGCCTGTTCACAGCCTCCTCGTATGCCTTGTCGCGATCCTGTCCAAACTCAAGGTAAGTCTGGATAGCGGACATCCAGTAGCTGTTGTTCACCCTCTTCTCAGGAATGTTCTTCTTCATGTTGAGAACGGCCTTGTCAAACTCTTCCTTGGTAGGACCGTTGTTCGCAAAATCCTCGATCTGGGACTTTGCTACAGAAACGAGCTGGTCGCAAAGGTCAGGATTGCACTGGAATCCAACCAGAGCCTCAACTTCTTCCTTGGGTTCCCTTGAAGGTGATACGGAAGTGGAAGCACCGTAGGTACCGCCGATTTCCTCACGAAGGGAGTTCACATAGCGGATATCCATGATGTAGCTAATTGCATCGGATGCGGCAAGAACATCATATGAGAAAGGCATATCCTTGTGGTAGATGATATAAGCCGTACTCTGGGGAGTCTCCATAGTCTCGGCAACCTTCTTCTCAACTATGCCGTCCACTGCATATTCCTTGTTGTCAACCCACTTTGTAGGTGTCGATCCAGCCTTGATGGAACCAATGTATTTCTCAACAAAAGGCTTTACCTCATCAGGCTGTACATCACCTACGATGATTACATTAAGACCAGCTGCATCACTGAAAAGCTGCTTGTATACACGCTCGACAGTCTGCACCGAAGCCTTGTCAAGAGTACTCTCTGAAATCACCTTGTTACGGGGATTGTCACCATAGAGAGTGCTTGTAAGACCCTTTGAGAACTTGAAGTCAGGAGTGTTGAAATAGTTGGGAAGAATTGAGCGGAGCTGGTTTATTCCCACAGCAAACTCATCAGCATCGAAACGAGGATTGTTATAGTACATGTACATGAGCTGGAATGCAGTCTCCATGTCCTTTCTTGTAGTGTTTCCTGAAACACCGCTTCTCAGACCGCTTATATAAGGCCGTACGGCGACGTTCTTTCCTGCGAGCATCTTGCCTACCTGCGAGCCCTTAAACTCGCCTACGCCGGAGTTCTCGACGAAAAGAGCCCATACATTGCTGTCAAAGGAGTCGAGATCCTCAGTAGCGATAAGGCTCTTGCCACCGTCACGGTAAGCATTGATGACAATCTGGTCCTTGGTATGCTCGGTAGGATATACAATTACACGGGCTCCGTTGTCAAGCTTCCATTCGGTTGAACCGTAGATGGAAGAACCAGTGGAAGTGACGTGACCGCCTGCGAGGGTGGAAGGATCCACGAACTGGCTTGGAAGCTCTTCGCCTTCAAGAGGCTTGATATCGGAAGCCTTTACTTCCTCGATTACCTTGAGAATCTGCTGCTCTCCAGGGGTTACAAGACCTTCCTTCTGGGGACCGGTATAGAGAATGACAAGGTTATCGTCGGTAATGAGCTGGGCTGCAACCTGGCTGAGAACGGTAGAGTTGAGCTGTGAAAGGATCATCTTGTCAAGGTCAAGCTCCGTCTGTGGCTCCATGTAGGGATAGCCGTCAAAGAAGTTTTTGATAAGAGGCCTTACAAGCTGTGCGTTCTTCCTTGTAGGAGCCTTCTCAACCGCAGTCTCAAGGGATGAAATGATATCAGCCTTGGCCCTTTCGAACTCTCCGTCTGTGAAGCCGTGTCTCTTCATCCTCTCAATCTCGGTGTAGAACGCACGGAAACCGTCCATAAGGTTGTCTTCCTTAAGGGTGACATCTCCGTATACTCCGTCAATAGCCTCGTATATTACATCGGAAATATAGAAGCTTCCTGAAAGGTATGGAGCATCGGGCTTTGAAGTTATGTCCTGGAACCTCTCCCTCATCATAAGGCTAATGAGAGACTTGAGGATGTTCTGCATCTCGCCAGTAATGGTAGGGTTGATAGCCTCAGGAGCCGCAGGGCTCTTCCAAAGCATGCTGATGGAAGGAGCGGTGAGCTCAGGGTCCGTGTATATTCCAACTACAGGCTCCTTGTTGCCAGGGAAAGGAAGAACATCCTTCGCCTTGGGATTGGTCTCTGCAGGAATCTTTCCGAATATCTCCTTGATCTTTGCTTCTGTCCTATCAACATCTACATCGCCTACAACGATGACAGCCTGCATGTCAGGGTGATACCATGTCCTATAAAAATTGTGAAGGCTCTCAGGTTTGAAGTTCTCAAGACTCTCCTGCTGTCCTATCAAAGTGCAGCTGGCGTACTTGGAATCCTTTCCGAAAATATAGGGAAGAGAAGCCTCCATGCTCCTCCATGAAGCATTCCTCCTCTGCCTGCGCTCCTCTATGATCACTCCCCTTTCGGCATCTATTTCCTTGGGGTCGTTTATAACATAGTGCGCATAGTCGCAAAGGATCATCAGACATGTGTCTACAACACCGGTCCTTTCGACAGGAATGTTGTTTAGCATGTACTGCGTCTCCTCAAATCCGGTGGAGGCATTGACGTTCCTTCCGAACTCGGCACCTATGCTCCTAAGATAGTCGAGGATGCCCTTGTCGGGGAAATGCTCGGTTCCATTGAAGCACATGTGCTCGAGGAAGTGTGCAAGACCGTCCTGATCGGGAGTCTCAGCGATGGCACCCACGTTTGTTGCCAGATAGAACTCGGCCCTGTGTGCGGGTAGTTCATTGTGACGGATGTAGTAGGTGAGTCCGTTGTCCAGCTTTCCGACCTTGACTGCAGGATCATTGGGCAGAGCCTGCATCATGGGATTTTCCTGGGCGGAAAGACAGATGGTCGCCGCGATTGCGGCCACAATAGAAATGACTGTTTTTCTCATAAACTAGAAATGAAATGATATATAATTCGTAAAAATAGGCACTTTCAAAAAAAATGCAAAATTTAATGCATCAGACAAGTGAATTACCGACTTATGAAATACAAGTGGATATACGAAAATCCTCCTTGCCTTCTCCTGTATGGCAAAGATATGATAAATTTATCGTAAAACAATAAAAAACTAAAGAGATTTGATAAAAATTTTAGATTTCGCTATCATTAGTCAGTCCTAAACAATTTCATCCTTCCAGTCGGTGATGTTTCTGGAATCCTTCCCATAGGAGAAGTTGATTGCCAACCTATGGATAGTGATTCCATCCATTTTTGCCGAATATTCAAACTTCTGGGTGTATTTGCGGTCCAAAATCTGTTTCATAGCCTTGTCGGCGCTCTTTCCCAGCTTGAACTCAATCACATAAATATGCTTTCCAGCTTCAAGCACACCGTCTATCCGCCCTATATTTGTCTGTTCTTCACTTGATATCCTTACTCCTGACAGAACAAAAGTAACATACACTAAAGACTGGTAGTACTTTTCCTCATTCATATGTATGCCATACGGGACAGATGAAAGTACCGTCTCAAGTATGCTGATCATAGTTGAGGTATCCCCGTTTGAAGCAGCACTTCTCAAATTGGTTGACAGGACATCTGGATTCTTTGAAACGTAAAAATTGAAGAAATGCTTGAAAAATGATTTTCCTATCTCCTCGTTTGGAAATTTTAGAGGAATGACGTTTGTTCCCTGTACAGTTTCTCCTATGGTAAGGTATCCACTCTGAAACAGAAGTTGATAAATCTTGTCTCTATCAACTACTGGATTATCAAGAGTTGTCAAATCGAATGTATCATAAGAAAAATGCGACATACTCGAATCCAAAACGTCAAATATTGTCATCATACTTTTGGAAAGCAGCTTGAATATCAATGACGGATTGCCAGTCGAAAACCAATAGTTTGCAAAAACACCTCCATTATTGAAGAACTTACCTATAGATACGGGATTGTATACTTGCTGCATTCCAGGAGCAAACCTATATCCATGATACATTTCTCCAAATTTCTTAAGGAAAACTTCCTTTTCAAAATGCAGATTTTCACCGCTAAAAGTATACGCACCTTCATGAATAGTCCTGTCAATGTACTCGGAAAAATTTTCCTCAAATTCCTTTTGTGTATATCCCATCATACAGGAATATGACGCATCAAGAGTAATGTCATCGAGAGTATCAAGTATTGAAAGACCGGAAAGCCTGGTTACTCCAGTCATATATACAAATCTCAGAAGCTTTTCATTTTCAAGTATTACATTGTAAAAAGAATCCAGAAATGAATGGAAAGACTTCACACATTCTGCATCTTCAATATGATCCGAAACGCTCTTGTCGTACTCGTCAACTAGAATTACCACTCCGTTGCCATATTTTTTGTTTAGCTTGACTATAAGCTCATTGAAGGCATTCAATGAAGTTGTGCATTCTATTTTAATACCGTATTTCTTGCCTATACGACAAATTGTATTGAACAGGTCTTTACTTTCTTCATCAAGAGATTTCGTCAGAATGTTTGCAAAATCAATATGGACTACAGGATATTTCTTCCACTTGCATTCTTTGAAATCAATTGAAAGACCCCTGAAAAGCCTCCTATCCCCGTTAAAAAAAGATTCCAACAAAGACACAGTCAAACTCTTTCCAAAGCGCCTTGGCCTGCACATCAGATACTTTCCACATGGCTTTCGTACAAGTTCGTAGATGTACTCTGTCTTGTCTACATACATCCATCCACCTTCGATGAGGTCTTCAAATGAGTACGTTGATGTAGTAATCTCCTTCATTATGAAATAGTAATTGCCTCCAAAAATAAATAATTTACCCTTACCATAAAACTGTTTTTGAACATTTGACAGGTTCTATCAGGGCCTTTTTGAAATGTTTTAACAAAGAAATTTGAATCTATTGAGAATTCTTCATAAATTTGAAGCGCAAACCGAACCAAAATTAGTTTGAAATGGAGATTAAAAAATCCGAAAAAGCCAATCTTGAGAATAAGAAATTCTTG
>Ga0181612_153899_pt1 | contig 31982 bp, 19 predicted proteins | sample HoacroProtozoa21_FD_119630 | JGI IMG/M metagenome (GOLD analysis project Ga0181612, IMG submission 119630) | Hoatzin crop microbial communities from Cojedes, Venezuel. Combined Assembly of Gp0051906, Gp0051904, Gp0051908 | reverse complement strand
TGGCTCCTCGCACCCAGGACGACCAAGTCCTCTCTATTTTTCCAGTCCTCCCCGAACAACCCAGGACCTACCTGTGCAGCAGAGGAGAGGCGCGGGCTCTGCCTTCAGCTGTTCCCCAATTACCTCATTGGGCACTCAGGTAAAATGAGAAGCTCCTACTAGTCTGTACAGCTCCTTCGCCAGAAATATTGCATGAGTCAGCTTTTATCTATCACAACCCTAAACACAAAGGCTTTAGAGAAACCTGATTCACAACTTTCTCACCGCCTTTTTCCCAGCGCACCGACAGTCTTCGGCATCGCTAAGAGCCCTAAATGAAACATGACATCATGCAATTCAGCGACAGGACAATGGGCATCACTGTGGGTAACTTCAAAATGCACACTTCACTGAGCAACACCCACTAGCTCCTATTTTTCCAGGCACAACGCTGTGAAAACGTCAGATAGAGCCCCCACTTCCACAGCATTTATTACAGGTTGCTCCTTGATTTGCAGGCAATATCGATAAGCATGGCAGGCAAATAAATCACCTGCTGGTATTGTGCAATTTCTGTGTTTGTGTTAGAAACTCCCACGAGCTCGCGACGCAATAGGATGAGCCTCAGCAATAGGATCATTCTGGATCCTGTTCTGCCCTGACATAAACAGGAACAGGCTTCTGCAGGGTGCTTGCAAAGCTTCAGTGGGTTTTTTTTTAAAAGGGGAGAGGAAAGACTTCCAGAAGAAAATGTGAAAACGAAACCATGAAGTGCTCTGTGCTACATCACAAAGAAGCCAAGTCAAAGGAAAAAAGGAAAAAAAAAACAACAGAAAAGAGCTTTGCAGGGAAGGGGACAGTGAGAGGAGAAATAGGAGCAAACATGAAGAAACAGAGAAAAGGAGAAAAATGGCTACAGACCAGTGCTAACCGGTGGGAAAGCCGAAGGCTCTCGTGGCCTGTGGAGCCGGTGGTGGCATTTCTATCTTGGAGCAGGGAGGCAAAACCAGTCAAAAAAGTTCCCAGCTGCTGGCACCACCTTCCAGGTGTGCTCTCACAGCTGCGTGCTCAAGCCTAGCCCACAAAGAGATACTCTGTGTTTAAACTCATACTTGAAATTCACTCCGTCTCTCCTTGTACGTAACACGGCCCCCGCTTCATTCCGAGCTTTCCTAAAGAGCACAGTCCTTGAACAAGGCCTTTCGGCAGGAAACCGGAGGTAGAAAGCGGAAGCGAAGGCAGCCTTGAGACCATTCGCAAAGCTGCGAAACACTTTGATCCGAGTGCCGGGGCCGTCGGGGTGAAAGTCCCTTCTACCTGGGCTAAAAGATCAGGTGTTTACAACCTGCTGCCACATCTGAGATCATTGAGACATGCTCTCTCTCGCACACATTCTCCTACAGTTTTAGAGGGTTTTTTTTAATACTCACATATGGACATTAGAAGATACACATCCACTTGCACCCTTTTTGCAAGATCTGTGCAATGCTACAGACAGAGCCACCATGTATCTCTCCGTGCTGGACACACTCACAGGCACAGGACGGCCAGCACTGGTCCCTCTGTCCCCAGCACAGATGCAGTGCAGCATCCAGGTACTCCATCAAACAATCCGAATGTGGCAATTTTACCATACCTTTGCCGTGCTCCACATTCACACATATTTCTGTCGGAAGTTAATGATTCACCCCTCGGGACCTCCCACCTTGTGCCCACCTTGACCTTGCCTACGGAGCTTTTATCATCCCTGAGGCAGGTTTGAACTAACCCCTGGGCAGACCTGCAGAGCGTGAACCAGCCATAGGGCATTGCTTGGTCACTTCGGCGATGTCCAGCGACATACAAACAATACCAGCGACTTCGTCCCTTAGCAATGAGAAACCTCCTGAACTCGGAAGGCTTGCATCAAGCCTAAGGCAGCCGGGGACAGTGAGCTTCCCATATCTGCTTCAGCGGGCTCGGTACAAGCACGGGCTGCAGCATGAGCTTCAGCCGCTGGTCTGAGCTGGCACAGGGAGCTCTCAGAAGTATTACTGCAGGTGGGAGGAGAAGGGAACAGAGATGAGGTCCATACTCTGCTCTGCCTTGCTCTTTCACCTCTGCACATCCACATCTGACCTCAGCTCTCCCTTACATGCCCACATATAAGCCAGCAGAAGCTCACCCCATACACGAGGATATCCCCAAGCACAATTCCCCACCCCCCATCACGTCAAACATGGGGAGCATTGAGAGGTGTCAGCGCAGGAGACTGGAAACTCAAAATCCTTCTGGTTTACCGCCTAATGTGCATTGCCAGTGAAACAGTACACAGATGTGCCAGGAAAATAATGGCTTTGCACCACTTCTCATTTTCTAGCATTTCATACCCCCGAGTCTGGCTTTTGTTGAACTGCGTTATCTTGTAGGAGCTGCATCGCTTTCTCGTGCTCCCTCCCGCTGTATGCACCATGCCGTAAGGCCACATTAGTAATGTACCAGGATTCAGAGTTGAGAAGGGCAACCTGTTTTTATTTTGGAACAAAGCCTTGTTTTTTCTAAACTTGAACAATAAGCGGAGTTTATAGAGGTCAGGAATGATGTTATTCTGTAATTCCCAATCGGCTAAGGATTTACTTAAGAAGTTATCCTCAGCAAAATTAAAAAAAGAAACACCATATCTCAACCACAGGGTACACTGAGGCTTAAGGACACACTGACATCTTCACTGAAAGTGCAATGTAATGTATTAATAACTCTCTGCAATGCAGTAGCTATTTAATCTGTATACAGTACTGCAGAGACACCTAACAAAAGGAACAAGCCATCACACGCTGCTGATGTACTGCAACACAAACAGAGCTTATGGATCCAACGCTCCATTTATAGGCCTTTTAAAGGGATTATTTTTCATCTCCTTGTGAATTTTGAAGACTTACTTCTCTCCTCTTTTAAAAAAGATGGCCCGGTTCTATTCTATTCTAAATCAGAGCAAAAGAAAATTCAGTGAAGACATGTAGATATGAATGCATATGTAGGAATAATATCCTAGATGATCATAGAATCATGGAATCGTTTGGGTTGGAAAGGACCTTATAAATCACCTAGTTCCATACCCCCTGCTGTGGGCAGGGACACCTTCCACTAGAGCGGGTTGCCTCAAAGCCCCATCCAGTTTGGCCTTGATAAATAAAAATAAAAAATAAATGATAATGCAATCAAAGCTTTTGCATCCTTTTCTTCTCTGCCCATACTGGCATTTAGTGAAGAAGAGTAAACAATGTGTTCAACATGACTCTGCTTAAATATTTTAGTATTTTTACATTCAAACTTCAGTGCTGTGATCTGAATGAAAATCCACGTGGACTCTTCTTTCCGCCCAGCACCACACCTGACCAGGCCTTGCTGCTGCTACATTGCTCGTGTCTTTCCATCCTACACTACATCACTGTAACAGTGCTTGGACATCAGGTCTGGTTTCTGCTTCTTCCTGGACTAGCCTACTGCTCCAAGCAAGTGTCCTGTCATGCCAACACATTGCTGCTAAGGCAAGTTTTCAACTTCATCAAACCCAGTTGAAGTTGCTGTTGAAGTTCACAACCTCTCAAAGCCCACTGCAGCACAAGCACATGGAGGCCTTGGCTAGACATCCCCAACATAGCACAAGACGCTTGCTGCTTTATCAAGGACACTGGGATGTTTTTAAGATTAAAAAACATCAACTGTCTCATACCTAGCAACACAAAGTAGGCAAAATAAACTCTAGAGAGGGATGCACAGTTTCAGGAGAAGGAAACAGCATCTACGAATCATTCTTACTACTTACATACTTACATTTCTTACAGTGAAAAATTTGATTGTGTGACCACAAAGTCGGCAGCTTTGTACAACTCATCTCTTCCAATTTAACAAGAACTCGTAACTACAATATCTAGCACAAACAGATTAGTTCTTTTAAACTTATTTAAACCATCTGTTCTTCACTTCTGCCACTGAATTTTCCATTGACTTCCAAAACTTTCCAGTAAAAATCCTGCCTGAAAAACCCATATTTTTCAAAAGCCAATTCTCTGGAATAGCTAACTTTGTTAGGTGCCAAATAGAAGTGCGTTTCAGAAGCTTTAAATAATTAATGATTTTCTTTAAATCCAGCTAAACTGTTTCTCTGGTTTGCTTTTGAACTGGAGACACTTACTGGAACCTCCTCCGCACCTCAGGAAGTTTAGCAACTAGAATTTTGAAACAGAACTGAAATAGTAACACCAGAATCATACTAACAGATGTTCACATTTACAATAAAAACTTTCTCCTGGGTTTGCTCTCTTGAATAAACATAAAAGCTGCAGGAAGCAGTATTCATGTTTACATCTTCGGGAGAAGAATCCTTAAATTCTTCTCAGGTTGGAGCTAATGGTCTCCACTGATGGCCTGGCTCCACCACAGACTGGCTCTGGCATTTCAAGTTATCAGTCATTTTCTAATGTTCACCCTGCTAAAAGGGAACATTAGGTCTTGTTTTTAAAGTGGCATTATAACACTAAGCTAACAGCACTTTCAAAATCCCAGTTTAATAGGAATACAATAACAGTTTAAGGACTATGGACTTAATAAATTACTGCAAGAGATTTTTGCAGCATATGGTAATAAGTATTTTGAAATCTCACAGCACTTTAAATGAAAATAAATAAAAAGAAGCCAGGCAGCTGTTAAAGTTAAAAGGAGTACAGTATACCACAGCTCTTCTCGCTATATTGCTTCTATAGCTAAGTACTGTATTTTACATAAACAAGGTCAAGAAGACTAAGACTGCCAAATGGCAACAAAATAACCAGTCACAGCATAAAATCAAGGTGTCTTATTGCTGCCACATACAAGAGATCTGTAAAAACACAGTCACACCAAATCTTCATTTTTTATTTTCTACTGATGATCCTATCACATTCTGACTGCTGTTCACCTTGATTTAGCCCTTCCCTATCCATCCCTTTCCTTCCTTGTCATTAAGCTTTCAGTTATCTCTGGGCAGGCCACTCCAATAGAGCCATATTTTGATGAAGAAGTGGCTTCACAATGCTTTCAGAGCTGCTTTAAGGCCATGTTGCAGCGCATGCAACACTTTCTACTACTTTTTAGCTGTTACTTCAAAAAGACAAACCATTGTGAATAACAGAATTCCAGTCTCAAACAAGCAATACTTTTCTTAGAGCTTTTGTATGCAAGAAGCAAAGCAGGAACTGAGATCATCTGAGATCACTGCAGTGTCGGTGTACAGAGCAGTGTAGCCTCTGCACCCATGTACAGATGGTGCTGATGCCTGCAACACTTCTCAACATACCAGTATTCAACATTAACAGTGCCAAGAGTCACATTTCAGAAGCTACAGGGCAAGAAGCAAACAGATTAGAGGCTTGGACTTGCTTACAGTGAACATTTGGTGCATAATCCACAGCAACTGCTTTACTGAGTCATAAGCTTTTCTCTGCACTTTCTTCTTATTAGAACAATAACACGCTTAATTCGAACCAGAAAGACAGGCATTTTATTAAAACTACATATATTGCAAAGCCCCTATAACTTCTTTACCAACAGCTACAGAAAAATAATCCCATGGACTGAAAAGTCTTAAAATTCTCTAACATTCTTATTCAGAGGTATTTTAATTGAATTTTATACACACGTAACACCCTACAAAGAAAGTCAGTGAAAAGGGATCTTCAGGTTTCTACTGACCTTTGGATTTATTATGCAATTTTTTGTCAACCCAGAGGGAAAAAAACCTGACAAATACAAACAAGAGAGGCATGAAACCTCTTTCACAAAAATGCACTGCCGCATGTTTCACAGCAAGGTAGGAGAAAATTAAAACGTTCCTGAAAAGACATCAGATAACAACTGTCTGCTACATCCTTCTGCTTGCCTGACTTTTACAGTCAGTACCACACTACTTCTCTTTTGCAGCCTTCAAATGCTTTTACATTGGCCAGTTTTCAGACTGCTTGCTAACTATAATAAACATCTAAATCCATCCATGCAGCCCAAACAACTGCCAGTATTCAGTAAACAACTCAGATGAGTTTCCTCAGTGTTTAAATCAGACACAGGGAAAACAGAAACTTAGACTCCTATTTAAATCCTGTTAGTCCAGCTAAAGGAGTTATTTTTCTCAGATTTCTTCTTTGTGCTGTATCTTTCTTCCAGATAGGGACATTCAATCCCACCCTTTTTCTTGTTGTTTGGGTTTTCCACTTGCTTGTTTTCTTCGAGAAAGGAGTAGCAAATCCCTTCTTATTTAAATACTAGAGCTGGGATCCAAATCAAAACCTCAAATCCGAAACACACGGCCCAGACCTGGAGAAACTTGGCCACAAAGGCAAACGCTACGGTCTAAAATGAGCGAGAGCAAGGGCTGAGGAGGGGAGGGTGTGTTAACTCTGTGGTGCGACTGCAGGGTTTTCCCAACAAGCCATGCTAGAAAACAATTCCTTTTGTTGTTCCTGTTTTTAGAGAGAACATCAAAGGTTTCTCAACTCCATACCCTATACACACAGGAAGTTACAAGGTAATTCTGTGCATGGTGTAGCATTTAAGAGCCATTCTCACGACTCACCCAGAGTCTTGGTTTATTTTTTAAAAACCTCACACACCAAAACATTTATTTTCTTTCAAAACCTGTGATCAGATTAAGAACACTAAGCTGTGAATCCTCAATGAACTACCTTCTGTTATGCCTGTGCTTTTCCTTAAATTCCAATGTCGCCTTCCCTTAACATTGAACCATGAAACTCATCAAACAAAAAAGCGAGGAGAAAAAAATCCTTCCCCTCTCTCTCGTCTTCTGCCTTAGGTAAACTGCTGAGCTGTGAGATCGCTGCAGGGGACTCGCCGCCTACAAGCACGAAGCTGGTACAACAAAAGAGCAGGGAGGAATGGCTAACTGCCCCCAGGCTTCTCCCAACCCCGTTACAAGGAGGCTAGAAGCTGAAAATCAGTTTCCCTGTTTCCCTCAGTCTGCCCTGACATCCCAAGAGCTCCGAGACTTTTCACGGCCGAACAATGCTGCGCATTCACTATTGAGCTCCGAGCGCAGGGACACACCGAGAGGCCACTCCATTGGTATTATTCCACTACGTTCAGCCTGTTACCACAGCTATTAGCTGGCGTGCTCACTTTTCAAATCCCCATCTCTTTGGAAACCCTGACTACCATTATTTTGTTACAAAGAGGCACAGGTTAAAAGGAGTTTAGCTGGGCATTTTCCTACTCTCACCCTTTGGCATCACCTATAATGTTTTACTCATGTAGGCAGAACTTCAGTAAGAAACATCTCACTTCTGCAATTATTTAGAAATCCTGCAGCTATTCAAATGTTTTATTAACAAAGGTTCTGGCAAAAGATATGTGATGTTTGTGCAATTTAAATCGGTAACGGAATGAAAACATGATCAGCCGTAACTATTTAGTGAGACACTTGAACTGAATCATGGCTTGCAAATAACATCATTAACTTTATCCGGCGAAACAGAAGGATGGTGGTTCTCCTCCATGTCATCAATTTGTACATGCAGTCATGATGAAATCAGTTATATTTATTTCTGTGTCAAAAAGCATTTATCTCTCAATATAGTAAGCCATAAGAACAGCTACATTCTTCCACAGGACAAATAGCATGAGGAGAGTAAAACAGGTCCCTTTTGCAATTGGTCAGCATCACTTACTAGAGCACCAGAAGATATTAAAATGGCCACTCCAATGTTTTTTCAATGAATACATGTTCTTTATAATCTACATCTAAAGGACTTGAAACATTTTAAACCTTTAAACTATGCCCAGACCCTGCCAATTATAAATTCATTGCAAAATATTTTGAAGGTCAGAAAAACAATCTGGGAGAAACATTCCCCTCCCTACGAAATCAGAACAAAGTTCTTTGAAAACAATGACAAAGGCGTCTGGCCCTATGTAGAGCAAGAAGAGTCAAACTGACTGTGGTCCTGTTGCTGCCTTTTGCACGGCAACTGCTGTAGCTGACCTCGACTCAGAAAGATGCAACATCAAAAACTGGAAGAGCTCCACGGCTAAACCGTGATGTTCACGTGTATGTTGATGGACAGAAGAGAAGCTGCCAACTGATCACCACGGGTAACAGATCTTCAATGGCAAAATTAGCAGAGATAGTGGAGTCACAGCTCTAAGGATAAAAGCATCTCTCAACCAACACAGATCCACTGGAATTACGAAGAGGCTTCAACACCAGTATTCCCCTTTGCCCTTTAAGGTACAGCAATATAAAGCCATTTTAGGACTTCAATAACAGCACTGACACAAATTGTGTTTCTAGAAGACAGACACCCAGCTTACCAGAAGATTGCTCAAACTCTAATCCAGTTTAATCACTACAAAATCAACATACGTTGAATGTTATATATGTGTTTTGTTTATAACTTTTTCATGCCTAGGGGAAGGAGGATTTCCTGTGTTAGCAGAATATTCAAGAGAAATTCCTGATGTTGTGGATAATTTGTTGTTAATACTTTTGCATCTGCCAATAACTCTGTCTTGGAAGAACACTGCACAGGGACGAATGTGGGAGGATGAAAGCCTAGGAAAGCTAGAATGGAAGTCCTACCCAATACTCTTCACCAGTCACCACTGCCAATTTTAGGCTTGTGAGTTGTGGTTTTCCATTTTACCTATCTCCTTAACGGTCACATGCTAACATTGACATACAGGGATGAGAGCAAAACACATACCATAGCAATCTGCCAGATTTCTTACTGGAGGGACCATGGGGGTTTTTTGTTATCAGGTCCCATATACCCTGAAAAAGACAGTTCAAACTCCAAGTCCCACTATGTCAGCACTCTGCCTTTCACATGTAGAGGTGGCAAGAAGCATATTTAAGATAAAAAACCTGATAATCACCATTAGCAAACAGGAAAACAATTATGGAGTATGAACTGAGTGTATTACACCGGAGCCCACCATTTTCCCCCTGTATTGACACTCCTTTCTTTTATGTTTGCTTTTCTCTTTTGGTTGGTTGAGGAACATACCACTGATACTGGTGGTTCTGCTTTGAGCCTGTAATATTACTCCGCACATAGTGATGTAGCTAGGAATCCCTCCTCAGCACTCCCACTTGCCCCCTCCATTTATCCTCTTTGTTACAGAGACGAATGAGCGTGGGAAGTGACAGCTTATACCATTAGTTCAAACAAAGGTAATTCACTAGACAACTCCACATTCTCATTTGAAATAGGTTCATTTTAAGAAAAAGAAAAAAAAAACAAAAGAAAAAAGTTTTCAGACTTGCCGAAGCAGAACAGAAGGGATATCAACGCAGCACATTGGGCTTTTCAGATTTGTGACATGCTTACCATGGAATTTTCCCACATGAGTTTTAAGAAAACATTTATTGTATTTAAATCAGACACTAGAATAGCCATCCTACTAATATTAAAAAAAAAAACCCCACGTACTTCTCATTACTGCCTAGGTCTCAGTAGCCCAAGAGAATCATTTTTTACCCACTTAGAAGACAAACTGTTCTTTGCCACAGGGATGTACCACATCAATCATGCACTAGGCCACCTAAAAGGTTCAGCTGATATCCCATTACTATTTACATCTAAAGCCTTAAAATTAAATAATCAGTTTCTGAAAATATTCTAACCTGTCATACAAGTTAAATGGCTTCGGCACATTTTCTTTGTGCATTTAAGTCCTGAGCCCTTGATGTAAATGACTGAACCTTTCCCATCCTCAGAACAAGTGAGTTGATGCAAGAGGAGCGTAAAGCCTTACACTACAGCTGACACCCTCGGGTCCATCTCAGGAGTTTGATTAGATGAAAAACAACACACAATGAAGAAAAAAAACAACAGTTGTGCTTCTCCAGATTATCTCATGCCACAACTTAAGTGTGCTCTTGACTGGAAAACTGATACTGACTGATGACGACCATATAGCTCATCAGAAATTCCCACTTGAAATAGAAAGCACTTAGTGCAGTTTTAAGAAATAGAAATAAAGCATCACAGTGAAGACAGAGACTATACATAACGAAATTTTAGCACTGCTGTTAGTCTGGTAACTTTGATGCTCCTCTCACGTAGAGGTTTATGTTACAGCAAGGAAATTAGGCCCTAATTTTCAGAGCCGCCAAGGGTTTCCAGATTTTATATCTCTTGTCAGTACTAAGAACTCCAGGCTTCAGGCAAGGGGAAGCTGAAGCAGTATGGTAACTGGAAAATAGACTATATATTTCGCTTGTGAAAACAACCATAACTCACTGACTTTAACAGCCAACAAAAAAATTTAAACAGCTGTCAGTGCAGAGCAGAGTTTTCATTTGCCATATGTCTTCACTGCCTTTCTAGGCAGCAGCCAAAAGAGGTGATGCTCCGCTTTGCTACTGCAGAAGAAAGCTCCACTATATGAGATCAGCTTCTTTCCTTATACTGTTGGTACAACTCTGCTTACTTGACACACCAAATGCATAGATGGCTGTTCTCAACCTTCTGATTTGACCAGTCACCCCGTCACCACAGGCCATATACTTACGCATATATTAGCAACACATTTTGTTGCCAGATGATACAACTTGGCGGTAGAAGGCAAAAAGGATGAAAACTTGACCTGTTGTCACACCACACTATTACAAACCTCCACTTTTGCTGGGAAAACCTGGAAAAGGTTAAGTAGTTTTACTATAATGTTATGCTTTCCAAGTGTGATAAAAGTAGAATCGGTGTTAGGTTGCTGAAGCCTAAAGGTTTGATGGATATAATGCCTGAGCCAGAAGACAGATAAAACTACTTCTTTCTTCAACACCTACATGCACCAGTGACTTGGGACTCTCCTGAGCCTGGGGTCAGAGACAGCGTGCCATCAGAAAACACTTGGCGCGCAGATCCTGTAAATCGACTCCTCTCCAAACGCTTTAAACACCTGCATTTCCCTGCTTATTCCAATGGTATGGGCGTCGTAGGATCTTCACACAGAGGTCGGCGGTCTTGGCTTTTCAACCTGTCTCACTTGCTGCCACGAACAATAGGAAAGGGCAGTCTCAACTTTGCTGAGCCTGCTTTTATAGTGAAGGATCAGCAGTTTAACTATTTGCAAGTCAATTTTACAGTCATATGTCTCAGATGTGTGAATAAGTTTTTTTAAAGTCACCTTTTATTATAGCATATCAAAATTCAACAGGCAACCACGTGAAGAAAGAGGAGCATATCTCTTTTGGGGATTTTTTGTGTGCGTAAAAATCTTTTCCGTAAGCGTACTCCCCCCTCGTTGCATTAGGCTCAGTTTACACTCTGATCATAACAAAAGATGTTTCCTTCTGTAGTTGTTACTCTATACTTCAATCCTCCACCAAAAACAGCCAGGCTTGTAAAAACAGACATGTCAAAAGGTTAAGAAATGAACAAATAGATCTTCTCCAGCTGTAGAAAAGCAGCTGACAAACTCAACCCTCCACATCACAGGAGAGAGGCATTACTAAACCAAAAGTCTGGTATTGATTTAAAATGGAAATAAAGGAGTGGATTAAATTAATCTAGGAAAAAAAGTAAGCAACTGCACGAAGGAATACTTTGAATTTGAAAACACCGGATATCTCTAAGTAGGAAGAAAAGAATCTTAACAGTACATGATTTATATATGCATTATGAATAAAAAGCAAAATCCATTATAATAAATACCCAGTTTCAGTAAGCATTATTGAAATAGTAAATAGAGTATATTAGAAATCATCATGTCCTAGAATAAAGGCTGTTCAGCAGTGACTACAAACATTTTATAAACCTGACATACGCATTTATTACAGAGGTTGTATCAAATCTGTAATGCTCCTAAATATCTGATACTTTGCTTTCAACATTTGGCTTTTATGAAGGATACAAAACTATGTGTATTTTTTCCTCTGCTTGCACCCTTTAAACCCAAACAAGACTTACAAGGAAAGTTACCTTCTTTGGCAGGGTGGGGAAAGGGATTTCCTAAAGCCTTTCTTTTCCTCTCTTTCCTCCCCACCCTCCAGTAAATGAAATTAAAGGCCAGCAAGTATTCAGTGCAGTGGAAAGCCCCAGGTTATCAAAATAAATTAATTAGAAAAGCTGTCCAAGCTTATAATAACTGGCCATGTACTCTCTAGACCATTCTCAAAACCTACACTAGGTATCCTGACATTGCTAGCAAACATGATTAAAGTATATTTATAAGCATTGTGAAAAAACACACTATACACAGGCAAAACATATCTCCCCAAGTATTTGCTCTTGTCGTTCAAGAGATTAATCCCTGAAGGAAACAATCATATAATGCATTTTCGATCTGCTGGGTTTGTCTCTAAAGGCACAAGAAAAATACATCTTTTAAAAATAGAAATTATTTTTTTAAATATTTTCTTACGGCTTTTGACAGGCTGTAACAAAATAGTTATTTGTTTTATATGCTAGTCACAGTCCTTGCAAGAGGATTAAATGCTAACACGAGGATATCACAGACAGTGAGCAGAATATATTTAGGTTCTTAATTTTCAGACCAGTTCGGTCTCAGGGCACTGTTTCAGAGCCACTTTAAATCCCTGTCAGGCCCACCTGTGGGCTTGCCTCTCTTCCCTCAGTCTGGACCACATACTGCCAAGTGCCATTAGTGCTCCCAACAGCAGCAATGGTCCCACAGCCACCCAGCCCCGTCTCCACCTGCATCAGGCTCCTGCTCCAACTGAGCAGCTGCATACGGCCGTTCGTGCCAGAGAGAGGAAGAGGCAGGAGGACGTGGCCCAGGGGCTGCAGGCAGAAGAGGGTCATCCCCTCTGTCGCCGCACCAAAGTGTTCGGAAACCTCTGAGAGAACCAAGGTACCTGCACCAACCACCAGGCATAGCTGTCCCCAAGACTGGATGCCTGGTTTTTGCATGTTCAACTAGCATATGTGCCTGTTACCTCACCTGTCAAAGGACCTTTGGGGAGGTGTTGTAGGTTATTAAAAAGCATGAGAAAGAACTTGGTAACAGACAGACAGACAGACATACTGACGGACGATGTCCTTTTTTGATATTTGTTTACATATAGACTTAGCTTCAGGAGTGCAGTCTCATTGACTGAGCTGGAATCACGACATCTAACAACACAGATGTGTGTGTGTGTGTGCTTAAATGCACACACAACACATTAGTTTCTAGACAGACGTCACTTCCCATCAGCTGATCCAAACAAAACCAAGTTGCAGTAAACCTCAGCGGCTTCAGAGGTACGGTTTGGGGATTTGTATCTCCTGCTAAAGCTAGTTCCTTTGGGCAGTGCTAAATGCATCCTTCTCCTCCCTTCCCACTTTCTCCCACAGCAAGAACTATAACTTCACTTCAATCATCTTCTGTGGAGCACTTACATGGAGGCCAGGACATACAAGTGACTTATTTTGAACCATAGAAAGGTAAACTATTGAACTCGGTTTTCCCTGAAAGCCAGCAAGTTAAAGGGAGAATGCTGCTGCAAAGGTTCTAGTAAAATTAATCAATAACTTTTTTTTTTCTATAGGTAGCAAATTTCAGAGACAACAAATCTTCCAATCCCAAAATGAAACTAGAGTAGTAGTTGAGACCATGATCTGCTTGATCTTCAACTAAACAAGACAACTACTTATGCCTTCACAGGCCCCTGTGCAACACATTTCCACAAATCAATCACTAGTGATAAAACAACATTAACAGTGACAGGAATAAGGTATTACACTCACACAAAAATAAAAAAAAAATACTTCGCCCTTCTAGTTTCTGCAAAAATTTAGCATAAAGCATGTTTGAAACACGTTTCACATGTTGTCCTCCTCTATTTTTTTTTTTCTCCCATTGCAAAGAGAAATGGCAAATGAAATACCCAGGCAGAACATACTTAGTCTTGTAACATAGCTTTTCATTCTTAATACAGCTATGTGAACCCACACAAAATACAATTATGATGATCAAAACAGCTCCATAGCATATTAATATTTGCCACTCAGGTAGTGAATAAATATACTTCGGTATATCACCGAGATGACAGAACACATGCATACCGAGACGAACAAGCTGCAATGGCCAAAAGGCACTGGTCATCCCAGCTAGCCAGGCTCAACAACCAATTCAGGAAAAGTCCTCCTCAGAAAATTTTTGTCATGAAAATACAGGTTATCGGTATTTGCCACTTTTCTTGTTATTTCATTCTTGGAAATTAAAGTTACCTTAGAAACGAAACAAAGTATCACAATAAACTTCCTATTTTAAATCACTCAACAGCCACTTCGTGCTTACTGCATTACACTACATAGCTGGCCCATGACAAAAAAATGACAAACCAAAGAAATGCCATATATACTTTTACAGAACAGTATTACCAGTTGGTTTTTGTTTGTTTGTTTTCTATAAAAGGTTCTCTGGTTTTAGGGTCTTATAGGAACTCTAAATCTCGGTAAAAACCTTTAGCGGAAGCAGGCAAGACTGAGAAAGATGGAAAAGGTAAAAGAAAAGGCAAGGCTTACCCCAAAAACGCGTCCTACAGCAAATGCAGATTCATTTTCACTGGAGACATAACTCTATATACACTATACATCCCATTCAGCCCAACAAATAACAGATAACTAGCTACTGCTGTTTTCAAACATTCTAGAAATGTTTTTGTCCAGACGCATGCCTGCAGAGTAAGCCCCCCCACCTCCCCATGATTACTTCTGCACTCGTGAAGCTGTGTAACCAGTTACTCTCTTGGAGTCGTTCAGTTCAGCACAGGATTCACCAGTGGCTAAGAGCCATCCTCTCATTCCAGTTTTAAAACCGCAGTTTTGATACCACAGCTGGACACCTGCCATCACTGCAGGCCTCAAAGAGGAATACAGCTTAAAAAAAAGAAAAGCTCCTTTCGGGAAAATTCTTCTTCCCTGTCTGCTGCTTTGCAGCATCTTCAGCCTCCTCAGGGAGCGTGTTTATTCCGCTGCCAGTTTTGCATTCCAGCTCCAGAAAGCTGCAGGCACACCAAGCGGTATCTTTGAATTATTTAAGTTTGGGAATCCTCCAGAACTGCTTTCCATAAGCTGTCCGGGAAATGCTGCTTGGCAAATTATTTGCACTGTGGCTAGGACTCAAACTCCCTGTACAGACTACATAAAGGACTGACTTTCTTAAAATAGTAACACCCTCCCCACCACACGCACACACTGCATCACTAACCTGCACTGACTTATTCTGGCAAGTGAAATGGGAAGAAAAATTCTATTTTCTGCCAACAAAAGAGGAAATTAATTAGTTGGATATTGAATAAACTATAAGAATTCAAAAAACAAAAAAAAAACCTCCCAAACTTCTTAAATGCACATATTTACATATACAGCATCTCTTTCTTCATTCTCTCTTCTAGATACATGTTTGAGTTACTGAAGCTACCAAGTAGCACTAAAACTACAGAAGCCACATACATGGACATCTCTTAGTAAAAACACAGTAAAATGTACCAGCCTATGCTCTTTCCCCAAAATATATATGAATACTGTATTTTCTTTTTTTCAAATACAGTTATGGAGGGACAGAGAGTTGTTTTCTGTTTTGTTATTTGGGGTATTTTTGAATTATTATTATTTTTAAAGTACTGTTTTTCCTAATACAAAACTGAAAGCTTGCAAATCTGTAGAAAGAGTAGAAATAAGAGGAAAAGAAAGAAAACATTACTACTGTGCGGCTACGTAAGGAAGTCTTTTTTGTGTAAGACTATTTTGAACAAAAGCCTCCTGTTGAACAGAAGCAACACTTACATATGAGCCTTGATCTGGAGCAAAGAGCTAACCCTGCAGGAAAAGCGAGATCTAAGCTGAGGAAATCCCGACAGTAGACAGTACTCCTTGCTAGCAAAGACAGACTCCTGCTTACTGCAATAGCTCAGCTTCACACACATATATATGTAAAAAACATTAGCTGATAAGCTAAGGGTAGAGTGCCATGCATAATAAGGAACCAGCCACTGACATCTGCTGAATGCATGATAATAATAAACACTGACCTTTATTACATAGAATTTAAAACCTTAAAGAGTCCAGGAGTTTAGGTCCCAGCAGCATGAACTAGCTATGCAATGAGCAGGGCACACCGGACGATGCAATTACCACATATTCTAAAACACCTAGTATTGCTCACTGTCGCTGGTTGTGCTCACTACGGCTTATGTTATTTGCAGTACATTGCGTACCTGAGTAAAGTGTTCATAAAGAGTCAAATATTACTTGAAATTATCCTAGCATTAAAAGATAAGTTCTAGCTGTATTGGAGGGCAATACACACACCGCCTAAGCACCAAGCTGAATTACAGCTACAATTTATTGCTCCATCACTGTTTGTCAAACAGTGGCTATGTCGTTCCGTGCATGCCAAACAGTAAATTCAAAGGAAAGCTCCTGGAAAATACAGTGAACTAACTTCAGCAGCTATGAACATCACCAGCTAGAGATTTCCCTACATTTATTAATATACACCCCACAAATCTAAGTAAAATGCTTCATGGGTGGGGGCCAGAACCCTGTTCACTTAAGCTTCAAGGAAGCTACCTGTCCCTTCTTTCACACATTCTGACCGAAGTTTCCAACAAGGAAGCTGCAAATAGCAAAAGACCAATTAATGCAGCTTTTTCATTAACTCTTTTTAAACTTCAGAGCTGTGTGAGTTAAAGATAAAGTAAGTTTACTCCCTAGAAATTGTATTAAAGTATGAAGTGAGTCAGAGCCCCCAGAGAGATAATGGAAATCATGTCTTCAGGTAGGCTTTACAAAGCTCAATTTTAAATTGAACAAACTCTCACATCCTGAGGTTTAATTAGTCCTGACAGGTCTGGACCACTGGGAACATTTCCATAATTTCAATCATCACAGTAATTATTGCAGGTTTTAAGGTTGGACGGCAGGGAAAGGAGACGGGCTAGCAGGGGAGAAGGAGCCAAGGAGGCAGCTTGTTTCTCACCGCCGACACAGCAATTCTTAACTTCTCAGTTCTGCACCTAACTTTGATCAAAAAAGAAAAATAAACTTGACCCAGTGATAACACTCAAAGCCTCTGTAGAAACAAACAGAAAACTAATTTAATCATCTTCCAGCTCCCTCCCTCAGGCAGCACTAAGCAAATGAGCTACATCTTCCTGAACAAAAATTCACAAGTAAATACAGGGTTTGTGTTTTCAGCTCCTTCCTGTGCGGCCAGGAACGGATTTGTTCCTTCCATTACTGTAATCTGCATCCAAGAATTTGCAGATTTTACATTATACTTGTTCAAAAATGAGTTATTTGACATATTTCATGCACCTTTCTAATACACCTGAAGAATCTGGAGGAAGCCGGGTTTTAACTTCAGCTGCGCCTATCAAAAAGGAAGCAACCTCTGTCAAGTAACACCTGACACAGTTCCAAGTTTCATCTGTTTTTAACAGCCTTGAATTTGGCCACCACGATCAAATATTGATAGTGGCCCCAGTTCCGCAAACAGAAACGAGCACTTTTATCTTTATCACACATGCTTAACTTCGTTCTTATGAGCAAAGAATCAAGGTCAGAGCAATCTCGCTTTTCTTCTTAAGCAGAGTTCCTCGCTTAAATGTTAAATATATCCTACTCGAGTTTACCTAGCAGTTATACGCTCATTAATTCGCTAGGAACACTTCCACTCTTTTTTTTTAATTAAAAGCTCTTCCATCACAATCACGCAGCTCGCCTAGACTGTGACGATATCACAGCTCTATTATGGACTGTATTATCCCACAGATAAATTTTATTTGTGTGTGTTTGGGTGTTTTTTTTTTTTTTTAAAGCTTGCATTTTTACAGAGTAATGCTACAGAGCAAAAATACAAAAGGGATTCCCCAATATAAACAGAGAGGCCAGAGACCAGTATATTAAAGGCAGCACTTACAGACATACTGAGGAAAAGACATACACAGTCACACAGCAACCTTAGCTACTGACTTCTGCCAGGAGCTAGCATCAACTTAGCTACTGATTTTGCACACAGTTACGACACACACATGCAAACGTAGCAGCAGGAGGGCTACCAGATCTCCTAACATTGCTCAGCTTCCAGAAGCAGCTGCCACAGGACAACCAAGTCCCCACCATCGTTGTTGGACTAGATTTCATGATAATTTAAGCATATACTATCAATGTAGTCTAGATAGAGGATATAAACAAACAGTCTAGATTCATATTATCAAGGCAGCAAAGAACAAAAGTTTTTTTACAAAAACTAGGATCAAACACTAAACAAGACTTCATTTTCAGCTTACTTGCTATGTTGATAAGAAACACCTTATGTCACCTCACACGTTATTCTTCATACAGATCTAGCAAGTATAAATATGTGAAAAATAGTCTGTGTTGTATATGGACTATAAGTACAGTCATTATTACATTATATCAGGCTAACCTGCAGAGAAGCTCGTCGATTTTGTAAAGAAATAGGCAAGTCGTGAATTTTAAGCATTTACAACATTTTCAATTTTTGTCAAGTTAAGCATGTATTTATCACCGTTCGCCTTATACAACCTAGAAGAGTGGAAACAAACAGAAACTGCAGTAGAGATATGCTTATAAACGATGCCTTTGTAATTTTAGATTAAGAGCTAGTTCAGACTAATGACAGTAATATAAAATAAAACATATTCCCTGATTTCCTCATAGCTTTTCTCTGCCAAAAGCAATTAAGAGTACTGCAGCTTTGGGGAGTGATAAGGAAGGGAGGGTATGCTTGATGAGGTTATGACCCTTTCTCCGATAAAAAACAAAGATCTCCAACTCCATTCCACAAGAGACTGGATATCGAAAACTACTACACTTCTGATTTTGCCCTGGAACCAGTTCGTTAATAAGTCTTACAGCAAGACCAGAATGACATTCAGATTTATTTCTTTTTAAGAATGTAACAATCTATAAAGTGATCTCAAAACCTGAGTGTGTCTTTTGGTTGAGTGCCCTTTTTCAACCCTGAATTCTGAGCTGCATACCTCTGAGCAGGCTTATTCTGTACTACCGTTACATGTTAAATGCACAGCAAAAATAACATATTCATGAGCACTTGCTTTCATTGGGTCTAAAGCAGCATTTTTATTGCACTCGTCCACCAGCTGGAGCCTGGGCGATCACTTTCAGTTAAAACATCTGCGGCCATGGCCACTACACCTGCCTGAGGGTCCATTCCCACCAGCCTCCCAAAAGCTGGAAAAAAAAAAAATATTCAAATATGGGCATACATAATCATTCCTTCAGACCCTGAATGCAAGGAGTATCAGAGGAAAAACAGAAGCAAAAAGAAATCTCCATTGCACAAGCGAGATACAACTTCTTATTCTAGTCCAGTTCTCTCCATTACACGCTAACAGCAATATTGCTTCTGTGGCTACAGTATCTTGGAGAAGAAAACCAAAACAAACCCAAAGCACATCAGAATTTATTTTCTTCTTGTAGACCAGGCATACACCATGATCTAACCTGAAATGAGAAAACTACCTGGTTCTTCAGGGTTAAAAAAAAAGGATAGGAAGACAGTTTTTTCAGATAAAATGCCCACAAGCCTCTTTTACCATACAGGGTATAGCCAAGCCAAAATTATAATTTCTTTACTGCTGGCTGATTCAACTTTGCATCACTACCACCTTTTAAAATCATCAGACTGGACATTTACTCTCAGTCAGAAGAAAGCAGTAACTTCTGCCATACTCCTTGTTCTCTTCCTACGACAGGATACCCTCGATTAACCAGTTGTCAGTGCAATCATACACTATTATAAAACCAGAAACTTGAGAAACAGAATACAATGGTTTTACAGATTTTCTTTTTCAGCCACCTCTATCAGGATTCTCTAGGATTACCTTTAATCCTGTAATCAGAAAGACCATTTCACAATGGGGCTAAGAATTTACCAAAACCAAACTAAAACGATACCTCTTTATGCCAAGGCAGTAAAGCTGAGTTAGTTCCATCATCATGAAGTGGAAATAGGCTACTGTTTTGTTCACACTGAATTGGAGAATACACTGTGATCTCAGCTTGCTCTAGAGGAGAAAAAAAAAAAATCTACCTGCCCACTAGGATTTCACATTGAGATTGCTATCACCAATTGGCTATTGTGGTTTAACAATTCCCTTCTTTTGAGCACTGAAAACACAGCATTGGATATTTGATTAACAAATTCAGTCCTCCCATGCATAAACACAAGAAAAGATCCCTTTGTAAAATGGTACTACAAAAAGTAACACACCGTACCACAGGAATAAGTACACTGCTGGCACTCCTGAGGTTGATCACAGGCATCCAACCTGCCACCAGTGAGAAGAAACTTACATTCATGTATGTTACTAATGTGCTTTCCTGCAACCTCACTGTTTACCTGACAGTCCATTCACTTCCCATTTATACAGGGAGAGGTTACAAAAAGGCATTTCAAGGGAAATTCCAAAGCTCAACATAAATAAAGGATTAGTTGGTGGATACTACTTTCAAGATAAGGAGGTATATACCAGCAGTAAAGGCACCTGAGCTAATTAAGCCCTTCTAACCACAGAATGTTTACTCTGCATAAAAATTGGCTTCAAATGCTTTCAATGTCACTGCCAGCTACAGAACAGCCAACAAAACTACTACCGGTTTGCAACAAAGTAAAATGGAAATGGAATGACAAAAAAAAAACAACACAACACACTTGTCTGGTTTTGAAACTCAAACTTGTTTGACTTCAGCATTAAGTTACTCAGTTGTGGATGAGGGATGAAACAATGGTAGCCAGGCAGAACATGTTTGAGTAAGAAAAGGAAAAAAAAAAACTATCACAAAACACTTTTAAACAGGATTATACCAACTACTGAGCAAATATTGTTATGAAAATGAAAATCCACCAAGCATAGACCTTAAAATCAGAGCTCCTGTTTGCTCTGCTTCAGACAGAATAGAGATTTGGAAAGCACAGATCATAATCACAGGTTTTATTTAATTATCATTGTACAAAGAATAAGCTAGTCTGGGCACTGTATTCTAAATATAACCAAATGATTATACCAAATCAATGGTAAATACAATCCAAGAACTTTATAAAGTAGCACTTACGGCTAGAAAGTCCACACATTTGTGGTGTATTTTACAGGCAAATCCATTTCACAATTCTTGAAGTAAGGACAGGGTCACCTTTCTTCCACCCTTCATAGATGCAGTTTCAGAGTAAACCCCAAAGATTCTTTTTTTTCCCCCCCTTCCTCTCCTTGGTGTGTATTTGCACACTGACTTATCCAAACTGGGGCAGCTTAATCCGTCAATAAAATGACACCTGCCTTTCTCCTGCTGATGATACTGAGATTTTCTTTTTTTAAAAAACAGTATGTTTCATGCTTTCCATTTAGGATTGTTATCTGCAGTACAGCAGACCCTCCTGAGTGCAACATCATTCTAGCACCACAATGCTACTTCCCCTTAATTCAAGTGGAAAAGACCCACGAGGACTTAGGAGCTGTAGTATCCGACTATGATAAAAAAATTTTTAAGATTATATTTGTACATGAAGACCATCCTTTGCAAATCCACAATCAAAAAGTAACTCAACTGTCATTGTAATTAAATCTCCCAACCAAAACTGTAAACATTCGACAAACTCATTGGGTTACAGGGTGGGAGAAGCTTCACCTGAAGAAAGAGCCAGCTACCAAGCCTCAGTTTTCTGTCCTCGTCGGAATTTACCTCATTCCAGCTGCAGCCAACCACCTCCTGTAACAATACGAGCAGTAGGCATTAAAGAGTCTTACAACAGTGCGTAGTTACTACTTTGCAAAGATATGATTGGTAGCGTCTTCTTTTTTGCCTCAGGACAAGATCTGGGATGACTGGAACAGAGAAGGCAGTGGGCAGAGCGGAGTATCATTCAGTACTAACTAAGCAGGAGAAAAACAGAAGAGGAAATTCCCTTGAGATGACAGGTTAAAATTCTTCCCTATGGGTTGCCCAGAATACAGTCAAGCTCCTATCAGGCCCCTTAGGCAAGTCAGGGACATACTGAAGTATTACAGGCATAGAAATAAACAGACCCAGATTTCAAAGCCTTGCCCCAGAGCCAATGATAACCCCACTTTCACTTTACAAGCGGTGCCTGTGGCTCTGTGCAAGGCTATCATTTACATCCTTTCCCAACTTGGCATTAGAAGTATTGTATTGCCCCGGCTGGGAGAGAAACAGCCCCCATTACTTCAGAGGCAAAGTACGTTTTTATTCCTTGAGTCCATAAGCTCTATTATTTCATTAGCACAGAGGACAGAAAACGAGCTACAGTCGCTTCTTCAGCATGCATGAAGCAGAACAGCTTACTAAGTGCTGAATTCATCTTGAATTCAGCCTTCACTTTGCATAAAGTTGGACAAATCCACTCCACAAAGCACGATTTGCCTTGCAAAATATTTACAACCAACATGGATGATTAGCAGCAATGCTCCACACCAAGTGGGCTCAGGGATGGCTAAACAGTTCAGATGAAAAAAAAAAACCAAACAACAAAAAAAAAATCCCAAAACCAAGACAAGAAAAATTACTTTCCTGCTAGTCTTGCTCCTGAAACATTATGGTTTGTGTGCTGGGTAAGAGCCAGAAGAGGTAGGTAAATACATAACTAGAGAGAGGATGGGACTGTTCCTTCTTACGGTACTAGCTGTATCATGAAATCATAGCTCTTCTCCTGCAGGGTGGGAATTGTAGCACAAGCACTCAGCCATGAGCATGTCAGCCTCTCCAAATCTACGAATCCTTCATTCAAAGTTAATCACTTGCTTAAACGGCTTGTTCCGAGAACTTTGTAGTACTGAGTCCAAATATGCTGATTTCTGTTGCAATAAGCACTTTAAAATTATATTTTCTCTGTGCCAACACTATAATTGCTGTTATTGGCAGCATAACTTAAAGGAGGTGCTTCAAAACTTTCTTCTTTTGTTTTTTAAACAGAGAAACAGTATCTATAGTGCATTTAAGTTTTCTGGACACTCCATTCTCACATCTCATTTAAACACAAAGTATTCCTATAACATCTTGACATGAAAATCTCAAAGTATCTTAAAATCCACCATCCAAACTTCACAAGGCTATTCTGCCATACCAGTCAAAATTACCCTGTAGATACAAGGACACAGCACAGTGATGTTAAGCGATGTGCCAAGGTCACATGAGAAGGCGGCAGCGCTCATGTTCCCAAACCAGCGCGTGAGCCTCCCGAGCGAGGGATGCGGTGACTCAGCACCCGCTCAGATGTCTCCTCGCCCATGGCGGTACCTCTGCAACGTCCCGCTGTGCTGCTGGTACCTCATACTGAATACAGGAGGAGGGAATGATAGCATTTAATAATGCAAGCACTACACGTGATTTTAAGCAGGCCCTCAATATTAAGCAGACACACGCAGCAAAACCTTCCTTGCTCTACACAAAGAATCTTCAGAGTCCTCCACATAGTCTTCAAAAATCACCTAAATAATACTGGAAATAGAACAGGGTCTATATACACATATGTAAACAACCATTTTCAACTGGCTTACCAATTGCTTAACCATCCCATGGCTAATTAAGCCAAAAGGCTAAGTTTCCAACGATTAATTTGGAGGTTAGGCCTTGGGTAAAGGAGTTAGTGAGTTCAGAAGTGCTGCCCACAGCTACCTGGACTGACTGTACACCAACCAAGGGCGACCCAAAACAGACAACAAATGGGGGGGGGGGGGGGGGGGGGTCTGTATTTGCTTCGGGAAACAGTTTCTTCAGGATGGTTTTTTGTTGGTCCACTAAATCACTCAGCTTTCAGTGTAACATATTAGTCATATTAGAAAGGGATGCATTTTAAAGAGAAAATTAGAGTTAAATGCAGTGTCCTTAGAATTTTTAACCAAAATCTGTGTATCCATTTATTTACCACAGTGGTAAATAAAGCCAGTGAATCACTGTACATTTCAATATTTATTGCATGAGACCGCTTATACTGTTTTCAGTATCCAACATTGATAAAGAGCAAATCCTGGCATTTTAGCAAGAATAATCTCTTGGGAGAATCTCAGGAGATGACAAGGGAACTTTCAGCAACAGACATCATATTTAGGACTGAGCCAACAAGCAAATTTATGAGCCATTATTTTAACATATTTATTTTGATCACTAAGTCATATGCACAAGGTTGATAGACATAATATGCAAAAACACACGAGTACTTTGAAGACGCAGATAATGCTACATGTGTACATATACAGATCACGTAGCAACTACGCAACGTCACAGAAGTGGCAGGGCTTTTTTGTGTTTCTGAAAACAGAGTTCTCGTACGACTTTTAGGAATTCCTTCAGTGATCAATTCGCAGCCTAACTTTCAAAATCCCTCTTAGTTTTAGACAAATGTATTTCACTTTTGAATGAGCTTCATAAGGTTCTCGGGGCAGGGGGGAGACAACTGAGAGAAAACACGTACAAACCCACCAACATTCAGGGCTATATTACACACAGGAACTGAACGTTTCCCATTTGTTCAGCAAGCAGGCCGCAGAATTTTCTCCCCCAGCTTATAAATCTGAGCTCTTTGCCAAGCTTTGTTTGGCATTCAGATTTCAGTGGCATGTATACAAAACCACCCAAGAGCCCTCCCTTGCATTGTTATTAATATTTGCAATACAACATATACGAAGAAAGAAAGGTAGGCATCTCGTTAAAGGAGAGAGACCAGCCTCTATCCTCCCCCCAGTCTACTTAAGCAACACCTCTCAGCCGGACGGCACTTCTTTGGCAGGGAGCTACAAAAAGCAAGGCAGAAACACTGAAACCTTCTCTCCTTTCTAACTCTCCGCCAATCTGATTATCAGGGTTTTCCAGTACTCTGTCAAGGTACTGAGAAAAGATCACAGGATAAAGTCTAACAGCTACAACTGAGCGATTTAAGAATGAAAGTGACTAAGTCATCAGGTTCAGTACTGTTTCCCCTAATTACTGGATCATTTCCTATCTGCCCATTTATAGTGCTCGATTATACAGCTGCTAAAATACCTGTGATCACAGATGACTGCTATATTCAACAGCATCTAAAGTTCAAGGTAATAAAGTGAGCTCAAAGCAGCTTTTATCTTCCTTTCCCCTTAACCCTTCAACCACCCTGAGATAGCTATTATACAGTAACGTAAGACACTGTTTGTCTGCAAACTGCCACAAAGGAAAAAAAAAACCAAAACACAAAACCCTCTAGATTTAAACATTATCTGTTATTTAGTAGTTTAGCATAGTTTTACTCTATAATCTGCATTCCATTCAAAGATTTTAGAATCGCTTTGGTCCAGCTCAGAGCTTTAAAACCAGGGATTGTTCCCTTTTTCCTACCTAACAGAAAAAAGAAAAGAAACAAGAAAAAAAAAAAAAAGAAAAAAGAATGTGCATTAATTACAAGGTACTGACTGACCTGGATTAGCCTTTATTCCATGTCAGCAGAAAAGAATTCCTGACATCTGCATCAATTGCAAGGACTGAATAGGCTGTTCCAAGTGAATTTCTTGCGAGAAATAAATAAAGCAAATCAACCTCTGGACTATTCGGATGCTTAATTGTAACACTGTGTAATCTACTAATGAGATAGTACCTTTCTAATAAAGCCTTTCAAGTTATTTTAAGAACACAGCAATATTTAATCTCATCAAGATTCCGCCTCTGCCATTTCATTCTGAGTTGTTGGGAGGCCAGTTTGCCCTTATTTACAAATTATCCTAAGCATTTTAATTGAGTGGGAGTAGGGGAGTGATGTCTACTTCTAGACAAATAAGGAGAAGTGCAGGACTCGAATACAGTCAAGTCCTAGCACTTACATTTCAACAAGAACACCACAAATTGTGAAGACTGCAAAATAAGGCACAAGAATCATCTACTGTCAGAAACCCTACATTATACGTACAGACAAAAGAAGCTTGATCTATTCAGCTTACACAGTCCGTAAGCACCTGTCTGAGGGTGACAACCGCTTCTTCAATCAAACAAAAGTTTGATGTTGGAAGCTAAACATACAGACATGTTCAGTCTAGAGACAGGACTGAACCGATGGCGTAATTAGGGATAAAATCTCTTTGTCATGGTTGGTTCTCCAACATAAGCTCTTGCTTTGAAGGCCAAATCTCTTTTTAGAAAGTATGATGTATTGGAAACCACACCTTTGCAATTCAGGTCTTCAGCTTCCAAAACCCTGTTAGGCAGAGGATGGCCTTGAACAGCTACTGCAGTCCTTTCAGGCTTCGGAAACTTCTAGTGACCTCTCCAACAGGCACAGACTTAGCATTTACTTTTCCCGTCAGGAAGTCCATGTACTTTCCTCAGCTAAACCAGAACTCATTTAAAACCCAAAATCGCACTTTTCTTCCTATGCACCAAATTCAATAACTAATACTTGTATTGACAAGCAGAAATACTGCTGTGGACACCAAAATCTAGCACTGGATTTGGAAGAATGGCCCGATTACCATTTACAATCAAAACCATATAGTTTTGAATAGTTTTACTTTTATTGTTTCAAATTTTTGCTTTATAAGGGACAAAACTATCAAAAGTATTCAAATAATCCCATTCATATACAGAATGTCTCATATGTAATGATTTTGCATTTGACAGCCTTTTGGTAGTGACTTACCAAATGTCACACTACACTTCGTTCAGTAGAAATAGTACATATTCTGTAAAACTTTACGTGTTATGAACTGTTTCTGATGAAATATACAGTAGCAGAACTTGACATTTAAGTAGAAAATCTACCTCCAGATACATAACATACTCTAAGAAAAATTATATCCGATGTATGAAGTGAAATATCAATTAGCTGTGCTTCTTGGCAGATTGTAAAAACAACTATAGGCTGAAATGTTTGAACTGGGATTTTCACGTATCTTTGCTTAGCAACAAACGAAGTCTGCCAAATACACTACTTGAATACATCCAGACTTGAGGAAACTTGCCAGAATGTCTAACTTGGCAGAAAAAGATTAAGCAGGACGTAGTCTGGTCAATAGGTGGTATTTTCAGCTCTGCGAGATTAAGGGGTTTTCGTTTGTTTTACCCATCCCTTCCTCCCCATTTTTTTAATTCACATTCAATTCTAGAAGAATTATAAAGGCTCAGAGATGGAACCAAGGAGACTCCACATATATCAGTGCTTACAAACACATTTGTTGGCTTATGTCAAAGGCAATCCATGTTATATCATTTTTCTTTTAAACTCCAAAGAAAAAAAAAGGCATAGAAGTAAAAGCAATATTTTTTCCCTCCATACACTACCTTCAGCATGATTTCCCCCACGCCCCAAGCTTCCCCCCCTGCCATGTTCTCTGTATTTTATATTAAAGATTTCCTGGTATGACATTATCAGTGTGGCCTTCCCAGCTCTTTTATTCACATGCAGAGAAGGGTGTGGGTAACTTATAAAAGTAGCTGTAAAGTAAATATGCCTATAAACTTCGACAATTTTATGAAAGGCACTTATTTAGCTGTATTCAGAAGTGACAACAATACACTGACATTTTCCCACCATAGATTAGCGCAAACCTGGTTTTGGGTATCGTACACATCAGTCACAGCAGTAATTACATGGCTTTTAAATTCATGAACTTTAAAAGCTTGTACACTGATTTTTATTCTCAGCAAAACTTTGATTTCCCCACCTCTCAAGGAAGGGACCCACAGAAGTCACCTTACAGCTATCTTCCAAAAACGTCAAAATCTAAAGACAGGCTCAGCATCACCAAAGGAGAGCAGTGAAAAATACAATGAAAAAAAAAGCATAAGAAAACAAAAAATATTTTTTCATTAAAAAAAAACAAAAAACATTCTCAAACACCAAGAGAATGTAAAAAGCTGAGTCAGATCCTCCCCAGCAGGGCTTATGGGAAGAAAAAAGAAAAAAAAAACCAAAAGCCATCAAGCTGGGGGAGAGCACAGACAAGAAGAAGAATTTACCTGCCTTCCAACTGACTCTCAACCACCATCTTCAGTCTGTTCACAAAAAGGAGGGCTCATCACTTAAAAATGCACAGTAATTCTGGTGGTTTGGCTCCCTCACCCGCGCCCCGGTTACACACCCCCAGCTGGGGCCGAAGCCGGCTCCCAGGGGTTGTACCGCTCCTCTCACCAGCCAGGAGAGCTCAGAACAGCACAAGGCGCAGGAACATGCTGGTACAGTTGGATTTAGGGCACAAAACGACTCCAAGGGCAGGATCTGAACCACATCCACGTTTCTCCATCTGTCTGAAAGATGTGTGGAAAAACAGACTGGAGCTGCTGTATTAACAATGTGGATTCCAGCCAGGTCTGAAGTGATGAGCAAGTTGCTGTCTGTGATAAATGCACAGGGTGTCCACATATATTATAAAAGTTTAGGTCACTCAAAAAGATTGCAGAGGCACAGCTATATTTGGAAACAATTGCTCTCAGTGAGAAAGCTAGACTCAACAAACAAGTTTCTAGAAGTGGTGTACAGCACATTTTCCCCAGCAGCACAGGGCACCATGAAGGATGCACCGTGAGTTCCCACTGCTGCTTCTGCAAATCAAATGAAGCTTTTCATATCACTGTGAGCCCCTTTAGCTTTGGGCATAGGCCAAAAAATCAGTACTCTCAGTACACTTCGAAACTGGCAACCTTGCACAGCAGAAACTCTACTGCTAGAAAATGTCAGGCATAAAACAAGACCTGTTCAAAAGCCACCAGTCCCTGCTACCCCAGCTGTAGCCAGGTCTTGCAGTAAGAGTTGCAGAACCGTAACAAACACAAGAACTCAAGTTCTCAATGGCATTAGACTTCTTAGCCATACAAAATGCAGGCATTATCTTCCTTCAGCAGTTCTCTTATGAAACACTTTGCTTAAAACACTTCTGAGCACTTCATTAAATGCACAACGTTAACAAGAAATATGCAACTAGCCAAATAATTGTATTTGTATATCCCAAAATCGTCATTTCAAGATGCAACCTAAAACCTCAGTCCTGCAACACAACTCAACCACACAGCTCCTTGCACCCACCCATTTCTCCATAAATTGCAAGACCCCACCTCCTCCCAGGCTGGTAGCACAGTGCTCTGTCAACACGGACGTCTGGATTAGTGGGGTCCAGGTATTTGAAAAGATGCGAGTGTGAGGTCTTTTCGTTCAGGAGGTGGAAATGAGAGGGATGATAAGCAGCAGAAATAAACAATTACCTTTAATAACAAATACGAGTTTACAAAAAAATCAGGATATTCTTCATAAATATTTATGAGGAGAGAAATAAGCAACAAGTTCACAGCAGACTTCACACTCAAGAAAATCTTTCTGTCACATGGAAGGATTTTCTAGCTAGCAGCTGCCAGCAGAACAAGTCTTCAAATACTTTGCCTGTTTCAGCAGGTCACAAAATATTTGTGTGGTCAGGTTGAGGAGGGCAACTTTGGGGCACCTTCAATTTCGTATTCAAGTGCCAGGTGCTGTAAGAGTAGACCAGTGTCTCTAGTTAATACTGCCAGTGCTTTCAAAGTGAAAAGCCCATGATTTCCAAAAACTTTAGGCGGTCCTTAAATAAAAATAATTTATTTTACTACTACTCAGTTGTGAAAAAAAAATATTACTAAACACTTGAAGCACGTGAGAAAAAATTCCATTTATACACATCTATACTTCCAGCCCTAAGAAAGCGCTCCCTGTCTTTCATTTTGAATGATTACAGAGTGCCTAGGGCTGGGATCTAACACCAAGACTGTCTCACTGGGTAGGGATCCTAGTCAGGGACAAACCTTGAAATGCAGCCATTTTCTTTCTGGGAGAGTCGTAGCAGAGTTGTATCTTCCTAAAGGATTTCCTGTTGCCTACAAACTGTATATTTAATTAAAAAAAACCATTCGAGACAGGACATCCCATCTTTAGACACATTGGCTTACTTCGGACATGACCAGACAGAACCATCTCCTGGCCAGACATCAGGCAAAATTCCCTAATGATTAGACTTCTACATAACTTGTTTCTTCAAATATCGCTTTCCATTGTGAAAGATATACCCTTTCATGAGATAAGATTTAACTGTCAACACGAAATTTTTATACAGCGAAAAGTTCAAATATATAAACTGATAAAGACCCTTCTTACAAACACAGGCACTGAGAAGAAGCATGTGGTTCATAACTATCTCAGCAGAAACTAGACATAACAGAATCCAAATAACTTGGATTGCCTGGCTTTCCTGAACCAGCAAAGTCCAGACTTGCTAAGCGAGAGGTTACATTCAAACTCTTACCACCTTTAACAATTTCTTTGTCCTTCCATCATCTGAAGCACAGACTACATTGTGTGTATATGGGAAAAAAATTACGTATAGCACCTGGAAGTTGTGTCCATTTCTAATTACTCAAGAAAATCTATGTTGCGGGGACCACTGCCAAGATGTGTGTAATGGAATTTACTTTAAGCCCTGTTCCACAAAACCCACAACTAAGAACAGCTACTATTTTCAAAGGAGTTGGTAACTTTTAATGTCTTGAACTGCACAATCAGTTTTACAGCATGTTCTAACCAAAGAGGCTACTAGAACACAATGTGGCTTTAATTTAAAGAATAAAAGCCTCCTGCATGCTAAATCCAACCTCTCCACGGCTCGTTCGCCTGCACCGCTAATGGACCCGGACACAGTGCAACAGAAGCAGCCTCCCACCTCTGCTCCCTCCAGCTTGCTGACTTTAGTAGTTTGACATATCACTCTGAAACACGTCGAAAGGTTCTATTAATATTTTATCGCTCATAAAACATCAAAGCTAGCTCCCCTTCTGGTTTATCAGCAAGCAGCTATTTCCCCTTTTTTCAAGCTCAGTTAAACTACGGGGAGCCAATTAAAAAAGCAAAACCTAACAACTAAGCTTTCCTTTGTATTAATATCTCTAAATTTAGGACATATCAGGCCTCTCGGTGCACTTCTAAGGTCAGTGGCATAGTCTGAAATTGCTGCTAGACATATGGGACTAAATGACAAAAAAAAACCACTACAGCTCTTCAGTGATAATTCATATTAGCAGGCTTGAATTTTCTAACTGTACAGTACCTGTCAACATACTCCAGAGTCAAGCGGTAAATAACTGGGAGGCACCTGTGCTGCTGCATGCCTTGGCAACTCAAAGGGCAAAAAGTCTTCATATCTTTATTTTCACCAATTTGGATCTCTTGGTTTTCAGGCTGCGGTCAGCCCAAGATGAAAGAATGTAACCTTGGCAATCTAATTTCTTTTAAGAGTTGTGGCTTACTTTAACTGGTAGTATGTAATCAATTTTTGCCTCTTATCCTTCGATGTCCTTTAAGTTGCTTTGGAAGAAATATGGCTGGGGAGGAGGGGAAATCAATGAATCCAAAAACAGATTTCTGGCATGTCACTTCAATAAAGCAGCAAGACAAAATATGGAGGAAATTTCTAAAGGAGGAAAAATCACAGGTTTTGGGATGAAAGCCGATTTACACTTCAGAAACTGTTGACTTTACGGTACTTAAATCTATTTTACACCCTATTAGCGTAAGTAAAATCCAATATTAACACTAACAGAAAGATTAACTATCACTCATTTTCTGTATTTTAACCCTGTGCAGTTAGCAGCAGTCTGGAGTTCTTACTATTGTTTGTGTTTCCACAAAACAATATGGGGAGCAGTAAAAACCCTGGAACTTACCATAGTCAAAGAGAAAAAAAGAAAATAAAACAAAAAAAACACCTCCCAAACCCATGATGAAACTGGCAAAGGAAACTACATCATGATTTCTAACATTGCAATTTTCATAACAACTGCATCTTTTTAGGATGGTCTAAGTACTGCAGAACAGTAATTTAACACATAGTAGTTGCTTTAACAAAAATAACTGTTCTGTTCAGTGACAAAGCCTTCCCATAACAAAAAAAAAAAAAAAAAAAAAATTTAAAAGAAAAAAAGGGTTTTATTTCCCACCCAAAAAAAAGCAATGTAAAATTATACTGTCAAAATTTTAAATAAAAAATA
>Ga0181612_162406_pt1 | contig 31984 bp, 37 predicted proteins | sample HoacroProtozoa21_FD_119630 | JGI IMG/M metagenome (GOLD analysis project Ga0181612, IMG submission 119630) | Hoatzin crop microbial communities from Cojedes, Venezuel. Combined Assembly of Gp0051906, Gp0051904, Gp0051908 | reverse complement strand
TTCATATTTATCTTTAACTATAAAATACGTTGCTGTTGAACCTACAGCTCCACCTAATAAAATACATAATATATTTTTCATACTTACTCTCCTTTTTAAATTATTGGATTTCCTTTTTTATCAAAAAATGATGGAAAAGTTATACTATCAAAATAATAGTTTCCACTTAACACATTAGGATAAACCTCCTGCGTAATCAGCATAAATGTCTGGAACACAATTAAAGTCTAATAATATAGATTTTTCTAATCCATTAACAAAAGCTCTTTTTGGTTCATCATGTGTTGGATTGCCATTTTGCTCATATATACCAAAATCTACATAATTATCGCCTTCTGAATTTTTATCATAAATCCATCCAGCTCTATTTTTTATATGACTTTCTTGTAGACCTAACGCTTGATATACATCATTCAAATATAAATGACCATTCTTCTTTAATTTTTCATTCATAGCGTCTTGTGCTCCTCTTAAAAACATAAGATTTGCCTCAGCATCTTTTCTCCAATAAGGAGATAATTCATCAAAGAATCTAGCATAAGGGCTTATATATGACGGATTTTCACCTATTGTTTGTACTTCTTTCTTTATTTTCTTTCCATTTTCATCTCTTTCGCCTGTATCTATCTTTTCTTTTTTAATATCATATCTTAATTCTTTTTCTACTTGTTCGCCTAATTTAGCTGCTACTTTTTTTCTATACCCGCTAAATGTAGAATCTAATGCCACATATGCTGCAGACATAGATGCATATCTTTTAGATATGATTCTATGACCGCCTAATATACTAGCTATAGATGCACCACCTAATAATATTGATGGACCATAAATTTTAGCTATTTCTTTCGTTGTATTTAAATATGTCTTTGTTACATCTTTTTTTAATGCCTTTTTATCATCTTCTGTAGTCACTGGATCAGCTTCTATACTTTTAATAGAAGCCATTGTAGAGTTATGTTCTTCTAAAGTTTTTTTAGCTTTACTAGTAGCTTTACATGCTATTACTGTGCTACCAACTGTTCCAGCAATACCAATCCACATTAATATTTCTGGACTATGTTTCTTAATTTGATATCCTATATCATTTAAAAATTTAATATTCATACTTATTCTCCTTTTCTTTAATTATTATTTAGAGGCATAGGTCTTGGTAAATTTAATTCAAATCCATCTCTTCCACCTCTAATATATGAATTTGTTCCATTTAATTGAGTCCAACCATAATTATTATCAGTATAATAATCACCAGATATACCAATTAATTGGTCCAAATCTGCTACACTAACAACACCATATGTAGACAATATTTCATACATCCTATCTAATACGTCTGATGCTTCTGCATAAGAGTTATAGCAAACATTTTCAAACATAAAAGCATTTTGTCTTGGTTGAGCAGTTGCCATACGGTTTGGATTATATACTGAACTTGGACTACTATAATTTCTATATGAAACTCTATCCGCTGTACCTCTTCTATTTCTTCCAGAATCACCATAGAATAAAATATTAATACTGTTTGTTATAATATCTGAGATTGCATTCTTTATAGATGGTATTAAAACATCTCCGACAACATATGATTTAATTTTTTCTCCATCGTCTTGAATAAAGTTATCAAAGAATTCTCTTACTGCAGATTTCTTTTTAAATTTAACTTCACCTTTAGTTACTCTTTCTATATTATGTATTTTATTTTCTTTCTGCATATCTCTATATTTATGTGAATTATTTGGCAATGGTGTATTATCCATCTTAATTCTCCTTTCATCTTTTTATTATAAAAAACATAAAGGATATATATCTTTTTCATATATCCTTTATGTTAAAAATCTCATTATTCTATAAGTTTTCATTTTCTGATGTGTCAGTTGTTGAATCTTCAATATATAAACATTCATCAACAGTATCATTAGATGTATTACTTTTCTTACCGGCTTTGTAACATATTCCACCTACTGCTCCAATTCCTAACGCTACTAAAATACCTTTTACTATTTTCTTAGCTTTCGGATTGTCTAATAGTTTGTGTTTAACTGTTACTGTTCCGTTTTCGTTAGTATACACCTCTTCTCCATTTTCAACATTGTTTACATTTTCAAGTTCCTCAACTTTTTCATTCATCTTTTTCATAAATAAATTCTCCTTTTCTATAAAATATTTTTTCTGAGATTTCTCTCATAAAAGCATGATTTTTTTTCGCGAACATATGTTTTAACTGAACTTATAATAATCCTCTTTCGGCAAATTTATAAAGTTTACATACATTGCTGGAACGCCGTCCTCATCTAAACCAGGATTTTGGGTTATTTCAATAAGTCCATCTTCTAATTTCCAACCAACATTTTCGGCACACTTCGGAATATGTTTGAATCCGAGACGGTCATACCATTCATCTGCACATACGTACATATCATAATTCATTATTTTATTTACAGAATTTAGCACAGACTCTACTTTGTTTAATGTTGTACCTTTGGGCATCTTTAAACCAGAAAAAGAGTCTATTATTATAAACTCTTTTTCATCTACTTTATTTAATTTATGATTTATATTATCTTTTTTATCAAGTTTTATTTCTTCTCTAACTTTTCTGTCTATTTCTTTAGCCTTATCAGTGCCTAGATCTTTCATAACCCTATCTTTATACTTTATTAATGTTGATTCAGATAATGTATAAGCTGCCGTTAATAAAGCATTGCGTTTTTTATTAATATGATTGGCACTTATTATAAAACTTGCACCTGATACACTTAATAAAGCAGCAGGTAAATAGTCTTTCCAAACTAATCCAATTAATTCTGTATACTTTGGTCTAAAATCGTCTGGATTTAAGTTACCTTTTTTATATATCATCTTATTGTACGATGTAAATTCATCTACTTTCTTTTTAGCTTTTGGTGTAACCTTAACAGCATATACTGTTGATGCTATCATACTAGTTATACCCAAACTCGTTAATATCTCTGGACTATGCTTTACAATACTCCCTCTAATTTTGTACAATATATTGTAGAAGTTGTTCATATTTTATTCTCCTTTTTCTAATAACTTTATTCTGTCATCTAATTTCTTTAATTCTTTTTCTTGCGATGGTGTAAACAATATAGTTATTGCTGTTCCAGCAAAACCTAAAAGACCTCCTACTAATAATATAACCTTTCTTTGCTTATCTGTTAGATTATTCATACTTATTCTCCTTTCAAAAATATATTTTATACAAAACTTTGCATTTCAGGTGGGCACACAAGATCCATAAACCAACAGTCAAGACCTTCCATACTACCCTCATCAATTGTGCATTTAGTTAAATCTACTTTTACTTGATATTCATTTGAATCGTCATAATATTCAATTTCTTTATCGCCATTTTCATTAATATTAACATCATATGGTCTTACCCATCCATATTGCCATCCCCATGCTGGTAATTTATCTTTTTCAACTCCAAGCCATTTATATATTTTATTTATACATATATACCCTTCTTTGTATATCTCGGCATTTATCTTTGTTTCTAAATTAACCAAAGTTTCTCTTTTAGTTGTAATATATCCATTATTAAAATGAGTTGTTGCATATATTGGACAATATACTAAAACTTCGTCATTATCTACATAAATGTCATTTGGTACTTCCGTCTTTACACGTTTTTCCAATATTTTTTTCTGTATAGTTTGGTTAGCGTTTGAGTGCTCGTCTAATTCATATGTTTTACCTGCTTCATATTTATATTCATTAAAATATTTTGACAATAACATATAAGAAGACATTAAACTCGCCTGCGAACGCTTATTTAAAATATTTGCTCCAAATATACATGAGATTGTTCCAATTCCAGACAAAGTCATAGGTATATATTCTTTCCAAACTAACTTAAATATTTCATAATTAGTAATTTCATCATTGTAAAATATCTCGTCATTTATTATTAGTTTTGTCTTTTCTCTTCTTATTTCTTTTTCTTCATTAATAATTTTAATAGCTTTTGGAGTGGCTTTTATTCCAAGAACAGCTGTAGATATAACACCAAGACTGCCGATGAATGTTAATATCGTAGAATCATGTTTTTTTATAAATTCAACTATTCCTTTCATTACTTTTCACCCTTTCTAATTAATATTATTCTATAAGTTCTAGAACTTGATATAATCATAGATATACTAGTACAAAGCATACTAAACGCCACACAGGATATTGCTGGATGTTCATACATATAGTCCATTAATTTGTCTATTCTATCGTCTTTTTTGTTATTCATAATTACCTCCTTTTTAATATATTATTTTGTGAACTTGACAGCTGATACTATTTTTGCAATACCGCCACATATTGTGCTAAACAATATGCATGATATTATTGGATGTTCATATATATTTTCAATTAATGTATCTCTTTCTTCTTTAATATCTTCCTTCATAATTACCCTCCTTAAATATCTTCTTCTAAATTAATATTATTATTTTCGATTATATTATTGACTCTATTAGTTATTCTACTTGCAAAATTAGTAACAGAATTATAACTATTTACCTGCTTTTCATCGTGTATAGCCTCCAATATCTGTTTTATAGTATCCTTGTACCTTTTATTCTCATCTTGCCAGTGTCTAGACTCAAACATTTGGTCTCTGCCAGTTCTTTCAACTTTATCTTTAAAGAAATCGCATTGTCTTGCCTTTGATTTTACTTCCTCATAATCGTCTCTATTAACTATTTTTAAATTAAACATACTTATTCTCCTTTTTATAAAAATTTCAAAAAATATAAGGCCTATAAACTAGACCTTTTATTGATTTCTAAAATAGACTAAATTTTCTGGGGTTAACTTTTGATGCTTCATTAACAGTACTACGTCCTAACGTACTAGTAAATGTCGATTCTGTATCAAACTTATATGCGCGATTTGTTTGCCATATTGTAACTCCTAGACTCACAAATCCTAAAAGTCCCATTCCAACAATTTTAAATATATTCCTCTTATTTTCCTGATTTTGCTCATATTTCTTAATTTGATAATTCGCTTCTATCTCATTAAGTCTTACTTCCTTATCAGTTTTTGATAATTGGATTCTACTTAAATCATTTAGAATATCTCCTTTCTGTTTTTGTAATTCTACAAATACATTATCACGAACATCTCCGCTATAATTTCTAATAGCATCATCAATTTCATAATACTCTTCGAGTAGAATTTTGTTAATGTCTTTCGTTTCTTCCATACTTACTCTCCTTTCTATACTCTCATTAAAGAAAATTCTTTTTTCGCGAAATTAGTTTTTATTGCTAAAGCACTTTTTTTTGCTCGTCTAATAACTTATAATATTGCATTTTTTCTATGTATTCGTGTGGAAAGATAACATTTATATATCTATGATCGTCATCCTTGAACCTTAAATAAGTTATAAATTGCTTTCCATTATATGTTCTGACATTATAATCTGCGTACATACTTTTTACCTCCTTTTTTTTCATTATCGTTAATATCATCTTTATATTCATATTTAACATCAAATATTACATACTTTTCTCCATTTAAAATACGATTAATATCATTAAATCTAAATCTAAAGTTTGTGATATCAATATCTGCTAAATTAATATAAAGAGTACCACTTTTATGTCTCTTTCTTACATAAGTTTCAATACGAATACATAATATAAGTCCCCATACAAAGCCAAGAATAAACATAAAGCATCGTTCTAATATCATATTTTTAATCACCTCCTATTTCTTAAAAAATAAAGAGCCAATTTAGACTCTCTATTTTCTATTAATCATGTTTAGTAAATACCTTTTTAAATAGTTTCGATAACATAGTTACAAGTTGTTTAATTACCTCAACAAATCCTATTCCCATTAATATAATTAATATTACTATAAATGTTACCATATCCATAATATTTACCTCCTTATATTCTTCTCATAAAAGCGTGATATTTTTTCACGAAAAATATAAGAAAACAATAAAAGGTCTTATTTAGACCCTTTATTGTTCTTAAGTTGATTAAAGTCTTTTTCTAATTTTGATAATCTTTCAGACATGTTATCATAATCCTTGGCTTTAGCTCTTAATGTCTTCTGTTTCTTAATTGTTTCTCTGATCCTTTCATAACCTTTGGTTAGACCTATGCAAGCTGCTGCAGTTAAAGTTAATACTCCAGCTGCCATAGTTGCTGCAAAAGTTTTCTCACCTCTTTTGGTTAAACTTACTCCTTCAAATCTACAATTGTTTTCGTCTCCTTCATCAGATACTATTTTCCCAATAATTGTATCTCCTTCTTCATAATCCTCTAAATTATTCAAATTCTTAATATTCATATTAATCACTCCTTTCATTAAAGAATACTATTTTTTCACGAAAAATATAGAAGAGTCTTTAATACTCTTCTACCTCATTCAAATATGTGTCTATATCTATATCTTTATAAGATACTGATCTATAAAAATCGTTAATCAAATCTGGTCCTTCTAAATTATCTTCGCCTATTGCTGGTGCTATTAATATTGTCGTATAAGGATCTTCTTTACCTGTTTCTTTGTCCACTCTATAAGGCATATCCTTCATAAAGTCTACAAAACAAACTTCGCAAATCTTTCCTTTGTCAACTCCATTGTTAACAACAACAAAAGTTCCAACTTTTAATTTAAACCTATCATTCCTTCTCATATTTATAATCCTCCTCTTTTGATTTAGAACAAACACATGTTCTCTCATTAAAGCATAAAAATAATTCGCGAAAATATAAGGAACCTTATTCAGATTCCTTAACTTTTAATATTTTAATTACTTGACCAGGATAAATTACACTTAAATCTGTGTCATTATTAACTTTTCTTAATTCATATAAGTATTGCTCGTATGACATTGAATTTGGTTTGAACTCTGATGCAATATCCCATAATCTATCACCTGAACATATCATATATTCAGATTCAACCATAGGTGTTGTATCACCTTCTAACCAATCTTCAAATGCTGTTACAAACGTGTTACCTAATATAATTAATAAAATTATAATTAATAAACCTTTCACAATATTCTTCATATTTATTCCTCCTTTGTATTCTTCTCATCAAAGTGAAGGAATTTTTCACGAACATGCGTTTGGTCTAAAAATATAAAGAAACGTCCGTACATTCTCTTAAATTCATCAGAATTCCAAATATCAATATATTTAGTTTTTAATTCGGTATAACTGGTCCAATTACATGCAGCATCTAAAATAATATACCATTTATCTTTACTTACTCTCCTTGCTGATTCTATGATGTTATTTATGACATCTGCATATTTAATTAAATATAAACTGTAGTCTCCAACTATATCGTTTCTATAATTATAATTAGTTAATGTTGTATCAGAATAATATTTATATAGTTCAATATACTTTTTATAATTAACACATAACTTTTTTAGCTTGAAATATCGTTTTTTATTCAAATATCTCATAAAAATACCTCAAAAAATAGTCATTTCAACGTATTGGTGTTTAATTAGCTGTATAATCGTTTTTACCCATCTAGGCATAAACTTATATTAATTAAAAAATAAAACGGCTTAAAATCGATTCTCGAAGGCCGTTTTTTCATAATTTCTCTAAAAATTCATTATTTGTTATATATTTTATAAAAGTTTCCTTCTCTATCAAATTTTTTCGTCCTATTCCTTTAACTTTTGGAAAATTCTTGTTTCTAAATAATTTTTGAGCAGTGCTTATATTAATTTGTAATATTCTAGCTACATCTTTAGTGTCTAAAAACTCCATAATTACCTCCTAAACATTTTCTAAACTTGTTATATTTTATAGTTTAATTTTTCCAAACAAAAATGTCAATAGTTTTGTTTAATTTTTCAAAAATATTTTTAAAATAGTTTGACTTTTCAAAACTTTTAAATTATAATAACTGATATAAAATGTTTTTAAACGATAGGAGAAAATATGAAAGAGGAACCAATAGATACTTTTGCTAATAGATTAAATTATGCAATTGAATTAAGAAATATAACACCAACTGAATTATGTAAAGTTACAGGAATAGATAAATCGCAAATATCATCGTGGAGATCCGGACGTTATAAAGCTAAACAAAAGAGCATAACATTACTCGCTAAAGCTTTACATGTAAACCCCGTTTGGTTAATTGGATATGATGTACAAATGAATATGCAATTTGATAATTTAGAAGGAGTTAATAAAACGACTAATACAAAAACTGTACCAATATATGGATATGTCCCTGCCGGAATACCAATAGACTGCATACAAGAGTTAATTGATACTGAAGAAATAAACGTTGATAATATAACAAGTGATAAAGAATATTTTGGATTAAAAATAAAAGGAGATAGTATGTATCCTGAATATTTAAACGGTGATATTATTATTTTGGAACAGATTAATGACTGTAATAGTGGAGATGATTGTGTAGTTATGGTTAACGGTAATGACGGCACATTTAAGAGAATATTTAAATATAAAGATGGTATAACATTACAACCACTTAATAATGCGTACGAACCAGTCTTTTATACAAATAAAGAAATAAAACAGTTACCTGTGAGAATAATAGGGAGAGTAATAGAATTAAGAAGGAGAAAGAGATGAGGCGTTCTAATGGTGAAGGATCATTATATTATAACAAAAATATAAATAGATGGATTATACAGTATACAGATCCTAAAACACATAAAAGAGTAAAAATAACTCAAAAGAAAAATGAAAAGGACAAGGATTTTAAAGCAAAATATCATAATATTATATCTGAGATTAGTAATGGTACTATGAATACACCATCTGACATTACATTAGAAAACATAATTGAATACCAGATAAAAATGTCTTATGAAGCTAATAAAGTTAAACCGTCATCTTATTTAAGAAAGTTAAATACTTTTAAGATTATTAAAAATATGTCTTTTATATCGAAATCAGTACAAAATATAGCAATTGATGAAATTAATCAAAGTTTAATAGATATAAAACATTATTCCACAAGCATAATCAATAAGGTTTGTGGTATGTTATCTACTGGATTTGATTACGCCGTGTTACATAACTACGTAAAGACTAATCCGTTTAAAATAAAAGGCGCAATATTGAGACCTAATTCTGAGAAGAAAACTAGAAAAATAGAAGCCTTTACAATAGATGAACAAAACGCGTTTTTACATACATTAAACAAAACTAATGATAAATATAAAGATATATTTTATATAGCAATATATACAGGTATGAGAATTGGAGAAATATTAGCATTAACCGACGAAGATATAGATTTAAATAAAAATATAATTATTGTGAATAAAACTTTAACAAAAGATATAAATGATAAACCAATAATAGGTAAATCAACTAAGACTTATTCTGGAATGAGAGAAATACCAATATTAGATAATTTAAAATCGATATTTAAAAATATAAATAAAAAAGGATACTTATTTCTTAATGATGGATCATTTATAGCACCATCTACGATAAATACACATTTTAAGAAATTATGTAAAGATTCAAATATAAACGTTGTTATTAATCATAACAAATCTAAAATAGTTAAAGGCGAAAAAATAAAGTGTAAGATAAAAACATCGACTTGCAACACACATATGCTTAGACATACGTTCGCAACTAGATGTATAGAATCAGGTATGAATGCCGCTGCGCTATCTAAAATATTAGGGCATACTGATGTGCAAACTACATTAAATGTATACACAAGTGTTTTTAATAAGTTTCAACAAGATGAGATTGATAAAGTCCAAGCATATCTTGAAAAATGTATTAGATAATATTTAACACGGGCAATAACTTGTCTCACTATTGCCCTTTTTTATCTATTTTACTCCTCCTGTCCATTTACAGAAACCGATTTTATAATTATTTGTTCCGTCAACTTTATATCGAACCATTGCTCTGTTATTGAAAGTTCCAAAACAATCGCAAGCCTCGTATGGAGATAATGTTCCAATTTTCTTTGTAAGATTTGTATCAGCATATACATCTTCCTTTGTACTACCGTTTTGATATTTTCTCACTACCTCATCTCCTCCTTTTTTATCAATTATATTTACAATCTTTACTCCGATTTACTTTTTCTTGTATATCAGATCTTAATTGCAACCAAGCTGCTGGATTTTTTACATAATATCGAGGACAGCATTTGGCTGTAACATCATAATGACGTATCACATTGTTTATTGGTATATTGTATTGTTTCATTAACGAAGATGTCAATTCTATTAGAGAATTATAAGTAATATCACTAAATTTGCCATCCCAATCAGGATGACACGTTTCAATACCGAATTGACTCTCTATTCATTTTATAACTTCCAGCATGATATGCCACTTCATCGTCTGGTATACATCTAATAACTTCTCCGTTTAATCCAACAATATAATGTGAACTAGCATATACTATTTTCTTTTGTGTTTGTGGATTCTGTTTTGATAGATTATAAAAATAATTTCTATTAGCAACTGCTGATGTATTTGCATTACCAACCCAATGAATTACTATATATCTTATTGAGTTTTGTTTATAACCGCGGTCTAGAATATGGATTAGTAATTAATATCCTATCTTCAATATTCATTCGTTCATCTCTCCTCTATTATCTTGTTCTGAAAGTTCATTACCTTCAACGATCTCATCTTCCATAAATAATATCCTCCTATCTCAATTTTTATCTCAATAAATATAATTTATTGAGATTTTAAACAGTTTAAAAACGTTATTAATAATTTCATAAAAACGGCTAAAAGTATTGATTAATAAATATAAATAAGGTAGCAACTCTATTTGAATTACTACCTTATCTATATAATCTTATGGTTGGGCTAGCTAGAACAAGAAAATCTTGTAATAACTATTAAATATAAATAAGTTGAGTATATGTCTTGTGAATTATCTCAATTCTTATCTCAATTAAATAATTTATTCCAAGTGTTTTTTCCGACTATACCGTCCACAACCAAATTATTAGCTTTTTGATATTTCATTACTGCGTTTTTTGTGTTATTTCCAAATATCATATCGGCATTGCCACAATTATAACCTGACTTTGTTAATTTAAATTGTAATATACCAACGTCAACACCTTTACTTCCATTTCTCAGTAATGAGCCACCATATGGAATATTTACCTTTCCATAATTCATAGCTTTACCACCTGATGTTCTATGATATGTAGAAATCCTTGTGTCGACATGTACAAAAGTGCCGTATTTGATAATACCTTTTAATCCGAGAGTATTAAAAAACGCACACATTTTATCTAAGGTATTACAATTATTGTATGATGGTGTAAAATGAATATCCAAAGCTCTTCCATATTTATGATAACTCTGAGATGCGCCACCGACTTTTCTATTATATGAATCTGTTCTGTAAGCACTATTTATTATTACACTTCTTCCAACATATTGTCTAAATCTTTCAATTATAGGTAACAAATCATAGTCTAATAATAGAGTGCTTGTTCCATCCTTACATGCAAATTCAGAAGCATTAAAATGTTCTATTAATTTTCCTGCATTTCTATTTAACTTCTTTACGTTCGCCATCTTCGATTTCCTCCAATTCTTCAACGTTTTCCTCAAAATTATTAGCCTCTAATATTTCTTCATCGTTATCCATATTTTTCTCCTTTTCACCTAAAAATCGACGCGTGAGAATCGATTTTAAGCCGTTTTTATTTTTAATTAATGTAATTACTTGTCTTGATTTTTAGTATTTTTGATGTCTTTTGTGTTTTCTTTATTATTTTTTATTATTTTGTGTTTTACATCATCTGGCAACTTTACACCAATTTTTTCCATATTTTCTATTAAGCTTGTTGCTTCCATATATGTAATATAAATCGATATAAAGGTTGATATGTAATGTACGCCAAAAGCCATATCAAAAGCAAAACCTATTAAAATATATAATATTTCTGCTATCTTCTTTCCAATTCCATCACGCATTTTGGAACTCGATATGCTTTTGTTTCTAAATGCTGCATAATATCCACTAAGAATATCAGCAAACATTAATAAAATTGGCAGACCAATCTGCCAACCTACATGTGTAAAAGAAAAATTCATAATTTCGTTCATTGTGTTCTCCTATGTAAATTTAATTGATAAATTATCTGCCCATAAACTAATAGGTGTATTATTTGCAACTGAAAAAGCAGATTCATCTTTATTTCTTATAAATAAAGTTAGATTATTATAATGTTTTTCAACAGATATCGAATAATTGGACAATATATCACCCGACAACGGTGTAATATATCCATTTATTCCACGTATTGATCCTTTTAATGCAGTAATAGAATTAAAATTATCACACAGTTTCCAAAGGCTAATTGTTACACATAAACAAGTTGATCCGCCAGTTATACAACCTGGATATCCTCCACACAAATTATTTATGGTATAATTAGTAAATTTTGTAACGCCTCTACTAACTATACTATCTATTGTTGTATGTTGAAGATTACCTTCTAATATTACAGGTATCCAAGTGTCTGTATTATTTGTTATATTCATTTCGTTTTTTGCACCGTTCCAACTTACAGCCATTATTCCTTTATTACTATCTGATGGTTTATATATTTCCATATTTTAATTTTATTTGTTATCTAAAACCTTCATATTTATTATGATATTCTTGTAATTTTGATATGCGGTGCCTCACCAAATTTACCAGTTTGGTTCTCACAAAGTACTTTAAAATTTACTGTTTCATTTGCTGATAAAACATATGTCCAACTATATAACAAACCATTTCTATACTTTGTACAATCAGTAAATAATTCTATACCCTTGGTTGCATCATTCGATGCTACAATTTTTAATCCGATATTAAACTCTGATGTAAAATTTGAGTCATTAAAACGTATAAAAAAGTCAAAATGATATGTCCCTGGCACCAAACATGTTATGTATGTACTGTTATTTGAAAAATAATTGGACATTGTACTATCTATACTACTAATGTTTAGGGTTTTCCAACCACCAGCAGAAATCTCCTGCGATTGATTACCCTGTATTATACCTACTGCTGTTACCCCCCCTATAATAGTTACACCAGATTGTTTTGTATAACCGGAAGGTGGTGATGGTGCTGTCTCTGTTCTATAATTACTTGGTTCCCATGTTCCTGATGTTAAACAAAAAGCTTGCGCGGAATGATATTGAACACCACTACTAAAACCATATTTTAGCCAAATTTCATTAACAGTATGATCAGACGAATTATATACTATAAATTCAACATTATTTGTTGTTAAAGTACTACTTTGAGGATATAATGTTCCGACAAAACTAGTTTGCTTGTCACTTGTACTTTCTTTATATCCTTTATTAGCTGTGGCTATTATATAAGCGTTTTGATCTATTCTACCATTTTGACCGATTGTTAGATTTATAAAAAACATTGCTGTTTCACCTTGTTTTGTTAGTACCAAGTTTCCCAATTTATAATATGCGTAGGCATTACTAACTCTAAGTCCGTTGTTTATGGTCTTATACGAACTAGCTAATGTTGTAGATCTATCTATCATAATATTATCATCATTTGAAGGTTTATATGATTTATATTTTCCCATAAATATTTTATGCTGTTAAGCAAGCGATACATCATATACAGTACCATTATAAATATAATGTCCAGTAGTGCTAGAACTGCTATTCCAATAAAAATTAGCAAACCCTTTTCCATTTTGAAAAACAATAAAACCTGCTAATTCAGTATTTGATACCTGTAACATATGTCCAAAACATATAGATATACCCGACCAAGTGCTACTGAACGTATATACAGTATCACTTCTTATACTATATTTAGTATAAACAGTGTTTTTTATATATTTCAATAAATATGTCATATATCCGTTTAGGTCTAATCCACTAGATGATCTTGGTATTATTATTGTAAATGGTAATATATATTTATCGCCACCTGCAGGTCGATATAATTCACCCAATTACATCACCTCCAGCATTAAACCTCCTTTCGGAAGTTTTAGGGAATGAGTTAGATAACTTCCTCCTTCCCTGTAATATTTCTGCTCTCTCTCTCTCTCTCTCTCGTACTTATTCATACTTATTCCTCCTTTTAATCATCCCATTCAGCTACTTTTACCCATCCAAAAACAGGATTACCGTCTGACGATATTCCGCCATCAACCTGTAAATGCGCTGAATCTGCTGTATCAGGAATTTTGTTAATTCCATAATAATATTTTCCATCTGTTTCTTTAAATCTCGTTAGCCCGACAAGACCTGATGAAACATAAGTTGTATTTATAACTGTTGAAGACTTATCATAATAGTATTTTGTACTATTATATTCCTGTCCTGTAGCTACATAAAATTTTATAGTATATTCCGTACCTACAGCAAAAGCATCGCCAGTAGTTCCACCTTGGTATATTAATAACGCATCTGTATTTAATTTCCATGTTTTTTTATTGCCTGAAACAGAAGATGTAGCATTAGCTTCAAATGCAGATGTTATATCGATAAGGCTACCGCTTCCAACTTGCATATAAATGTTATATAACTGATTTGGTCTGCTTGAACCATTAGTCCAGTCCCCACACCAATACGTTATTGAGCCGTTTAAATATACTGTGCTTTCAATACCGTTCTTTCTTTTTGTTGTCAATGAACCTGTAGCTTTAGATGGACTTATAATAGTTACAGATTTAGATACTGTCTTATATTGACCTCTTTTGTCATATGCTGTTACAGATATAGTTGTACTATTACCATCATAAACATGATTTGATACATCGGCTGTGCTAGAATATGTAGAAGTTGTGCTTGAACCATTTGACCATACAAAAGCATAATGATCTAATGTCGCTCCATAACTAGATGTAGCTTTATTTGCGACAGGCACTGTAAATATACAATCACTCAGACCCGCTACCAATACACCTGGATTTGTCACACCATATTTACCCGTTAAATATGATGCTAATGGATCTGTGTCAGTGTAATTAAATGAAGTAAATGTTGGCGGTTCTTTATTACTGCCTATGATACTATAAGTATTACCATTATCTCGTACTGCTTTATTACCGCCATAATGTACATCTATATTATATTTGCTACTTGTGGCAGCTGGTATACTTGCATATAGATTATTTTTAATTGAACTGCCAGAAAAAGTGTAACTTGTTCCAGAAGTTGTAATTAAATCTGACATAAATTGGCTATTCGCATGCGACCACATTCTTATTTGTATCGATCTGTTTAGTGGATTATAAAAACTAACAGTAACATTGTTACCTATTGTAAAATTCGGACTGCTTGTGCAATATGGATATGCATATGTAGTCGTTGATGGTACACTAGAATATCCTCTATATGTACCATTACTAGCGTTAGCTCTACAATAGTATTTTGTATTAGCAGATAGACCAGTGAATGTGCCACTAGCTCCGTTTATTGTTCCAACTTTATTAGTGCATCCCGAATCTGTAAAGATATCAATATATCTATCTGTTATACTAGCATTACCACTATTTGTTACTGACATAGAACAAGCAACAGTTGTTTCAGTTCTTGAACCGATCGTACATGTAACAGTTGGTGTTGTAACGTTATTATCTAATGTCCATGTTCCTGAACCGCTTGACGTATATGATGTAGAATATGGATGTGCCCAAATATTAGCACTAAAAGTTGTTCCACCACCAATAGTACAAGAACCAGAAGCAACCCAAGTATCTTTATAAAATGTTCCACCAGGATTCGATATGTTGTTACCATTTATAGCTCCACCAAAACCATAATTACTAACATACCTTTGACCAGAAGTACCAGACGTACATCTAGCAGTAGCAGACCACGATACCGTCGCTGTATTACCAGACCAGCTAGATACACTCCAGCTAAAATCCCAATACCAAACTCTTGTCGTAGCCGCAACCTGATTTGTTGAAAATGAGCCTGAAGTTGCCATATATATATTTCTCCTTTCTATACATAATTTATTCATTTCTAATATATTCAACATACACATCATGACCGTCTTCATCATTAATTAATGTTGTTACTAAATTATTTTTTACTATATCTCCGCTAGCATATATTTCATTTGTCCATACACCAGAATCTGTTAATTTAGTAATTAAATCACCAACAACACCTTTATATGGATTAGAATTGTCAGGTGTCCAGTGATATACTTGAATACCATCTGTAGTCATATATGTTACTGTTTTGGCTGTTGTTGCTGTAACTGTTATACCCAAACTTGATAATTTTATTATTGAACTAAATACCTCATTAGAATGAAGTTCCCAAGCTTTAACATCACCATAATTTAACATTAAATCTGATATTTCAACGCCTTCTGTTGATAATACATCAGTATTTGTTGATGATATTTCCAAATATAAAGTAGAAGTACCTAAAATATCGAAAGTTGATTTAACTTCAGTCCAATCTTCTACTGCTTCCGTAAATTCTTGTTCAAAATATATAATATCACCATTGTATAACTTAACTTTAGATGTAGAATCTGATGCATTTTTGTATTTAAATGATAAAGATAATGTTGAATTTGTGTTAATTTCACAAATATTATAATCTGTGGTAGTCATACTACCATTTGCAATTGTTAATTGCCCTCTTGATACAGTTCTTCCAATTAAATCATCATCATATCCAAAAGGTTTATAATTTACAGTACTGTCTGCTATTGTCCACATTGTTGGAGTAGCATTATCTCCAGTTCCTGTTGATAAGTAACCGACAGAATTTTGTATTAAGTTAGAACCAGATGTTAATTGAAAGATATTAGATAAACTAGTCAGACGTTCATCGTTATTAGTGATTTGGACTTGTAAATCACTTCTCATATCGTTCATTTCTTCATCGATTGTCTTAGAACTTGTACTAAATTTTAATTCATCAGCACTTATCTCAATAGCATATATCTCTGTTCTTCTATAATAAGTGTCAGTTGTAAATTCTGGTGCTTCTTCAGCTACAACTGGTGTATAAGCCTCTAATTCAGCGTTGTATATATAATAACTTGAGTAATCGTCTGCCCAATCCTCGGGTTCTTCAGCTAATAAATCGTATGTTTCTGATTTCTTATAGTATTTTATAAAACTATTAGAATCTCCGAGATTTAATTCGCCCATAGAATTCATATATAAACCTTGTGTCTGGTTATCTATAGCGTTTTTCATCTTAGAATAAATAGCGTCATCTGTTATATGAAAACCACCAATAGTTGCTCCAAAAGCTACTAAATCTGAAACATTAATTTTAGTTGCTGTTATTGTTTTAGCAGTAATAACACTACCATTCAAACTGTTATATTGTGTTTGTTCATCTTCAACTGCTACACCTAGGTTATTTAATTTATAATATAAACCATCTTCACCTAACACAACTAATTTATCAGCAACAATTGTATTACCTTGGATTAAATCACCTTTAATTGTTACTCCAACTAATTCTCCAGTTATTGCTCCCTCTTCTACAACCAAGTCTTTAATTATACCAGAATCAGCAAATAACTTTTCAACCGCTGCCATATCAATATTAGCAAAATCTATCTGCGCATATCTGATATCGGCGTTGGTTGCAGTAAGATATTTTGCGTCTAGAGTGTTAGTAGTAAGATCATCAACGACAATTGCACTTAAACCCGTTAACTTTCCATTCTCGATTTTGAAGCCTGAATTTAAAATCTGAATATTTGAATTGTTTATTGCTATATCATTACCTTGCGCACTGACAGTATTGTCTATTAATGTAATTTTATTACCTTGAGATGTAATATTATCTTCAGCGGTTTGTATTCTAGAACCATAAGCTTCAAGAGTATTATTCGCCAATATTATTTGATTACCTTGTGATTTAATGGTATCATCCATCGTGCTAATAGTTGTGTTTTGAGCATTAATTGTTGTATTCAGACTTGTTATTTGGTCACCCTGTGATTTTATATCACTTGAGTTTATTTCAATATTTGTCTTATTAGCTTCAATAGCAGAATCATGAGCTTTAATAGCTGCTTCTTGTAAATCGACAATTGATTTGTACTGATTTACTGTTGATTCTACAGTATTAAGCGTTGAATCTATAACAGTAATAGTTGAACCTTGTTCCGTTATTGTATTATTAATTTGTTTAATCGTGTTTCCGTGTTCATCAACAGTATCAGCAAGTGTTGATACCGATGTGCTACTAGCCGAAGGATTACTAATATTACCTGTTATAGTTGCTATATGATTTTTTATCTCAACTTTTACTTGCTCACCATTCTTAGCTTCAACAGTTGATTTAACAGGAGTCCATATTTCAGACCCATCTATTTGAACGTACTCAGTATCACCTATCTTCTTATATGTTCCTTTTACGCTCTCTGTTTTATTAGTATCTTTTTTGTCATTTGATAATTTTGCAAATTGATTAACTAAATTTTCTGATAGAGCCATATGTTCTCCTTTCTATTCTTCCCATAATTTTCTTGTAAACACTGCTGTTTCACTTACTTCACATCCAGTAGAGCATCTAATGCTTTGGGAAGTAACTTTTGCTTTAACATTATTTAGACCTGCTTTTGAATAATTTAGACGTACACAATCACCAACTCTAACAGGACAGTAACCGTGTGAATATGATACTGAATATTCCACAGAAGATAATTGCTTTAACAAATTCTTAGCATATTCTTCTACCATACTCTGGGTTGGGTAGGCTGGCAAATTTGGTTCCGTTTCTCTATATATTATTTCTCTACCTCTTTGTTGTATTGATGTTGGACTATCAGAATCATTGTTTTCTGCTCTATAATATCTAATGGTACTTCCAGCATCAGCATATACTTCTACAACATTTGGTACATTATATAAATCATGAGTGATATCAATATCTGGATATAATATTGAACTATTATCATCATTATAAGTATATATAGATGTTAATTCATCAGCTGTTTTACTAGGCATAAATAATATCTTTCCTTCTTCATCAAGATAAAAAGTATAATTAGCCTGTTTTATTAAATCTGTAATATATGTTAACCAAGTATCATCAGTACTAGCAACAAAATTATCTTTTAGAGTTACATCACTTTCTGTTTCAACTACTGGTGCACGACAATTTTCTCTAACTAATCTATAAGCCTCTTCCATTATATTGTCTTCTTTTAATAAAGCATAACCTAATGGTACTGGTTTTTCTTTTAGTTCTAATAATGGTGTATAAGCATCCATAGACACATTTCTTTGTTTTCCATCAAAACTTGATGAAGGTGTTTGAACAAGATATGTGCCTAAACAACGCTTTTCTTTCTCTCCATTTTGAACTGCTATAAGATAGATTCTTATATAGCATTCTCCTAATCTGTCAGCAATATTAATAGTAGCAGAACCGAGTGTTTCAGCACTGCTATCGTATTTAATATTGCATGATTTTATGTTATCTATTAATTTTATATCTTTCCAAGTGTTAGGATCTACTTCATAATATTCAAATGTTTGTGACATAGATTCACTCCAGTCAATCATATTACATTCCTCCTTCCACTCTTGTTATGTTAAATGACACAGGTATCGTAACTTCTCCGTGATTTTTATTATAGTTTACTGTTATAGAAGCCCAATATCCTATCCCTGATGGATCTCTTACATAAACGTTATCAGTCCATGCTGCTAAACGTCTAATTCCGTATAATGTTTCAACATCATCTGCCGGTATTTCCATATTCCAACTAAATTGTTCACCTAATTGTGTTCCATAATAACTTACAGGATGTTGTCGCCCTACATATTCAACAAGCGACACATCAATACCATTACTTACGGAAATGTCAATATTATACGGTAACTTTAACATCGAGCCAGACCATGCTGGTTCAACTTCTTCATCTCCAGTAGAGTCTGTGATAAAACTATTCCATTTTTCAGCCCACTGTATTACAGCAGATGTAACACCAACTTTAACACTATCTATATCTCTATAACTTATAGCGCCAGTATCTGATGTTCTAGCTACAACTCTATATCTAGCATAATCTAAAGCTGGATGTGGATCTGTTACATATAAATCTTCCACATTTTCGATATCATCGGCTATTTGTGTAAATGAACCATCGTATTCTTTTCTATATACAGAGAGAGTGCAATTAGCCGTATATTCAGTTTGTATTTCACTTCTTGAATAATATGTGTCAGCAGTCCAAGTGGGTGCTGTTTCATCTGTCACTGGCATATACACATCATTTAATTTTGTATAGTAATTAGTCCAATTTGTAGACCAATCTGATGGTTCTTCTGTTGTTAACGTATATTCATAGTTATTCTCTAAACAATATGGATGAATTGTTGCTTCTAATGTTTCATAATTTATTACTACGTCAGCATCAATATCATAATAAGTATCGCTTACATATGCTTTATATGTAGCAGTAGCTTCAGCTGTTAAACCAGAATTCATAGAAACAGTAGCTGTTACTGTATAATCTATATTATTCTCTAAATCAATTAATCCAGGAGTCATTTCAGCTTTTAATTCCCAAGAATCTGAATCTGGATCAAAATATTTTTGATATACTTTATCACCAATGTTTATAGTTTTCACATTACCGTAGTCATCTATAGTCTCATATCCTTCATTTGCTACAACTTCTATATAATAGCTTATAGGTGTTTGCGAATATGGTGAAGCTGATAAATCAAAGTAAAATGGAAATTCATTTATTTCTGAAACAGAAGTACCCTCCTTATTTTGTACATCTAAGACTAATTCAGGCTTTGTATATACATTAACTTTTCTAACTATCGAATAATCACTATATTCAGATGCTATACCAGCTGTCTGAACTTTCCATTCTATAGAATATCCTTCAGACAATAATGACCATTGTGAATCACTAGTATTAATAGTATAAACAAATGTGTTACTCGTATCTGAAGCCTCGTGACTATTTGGTACTGTTATAGTTTTTGTTATTGGGGAGGCAGATGGATCACTACTGTCAGTTAATGTAAAATGTAATCTAGCATAAGTCTCTCTAGAACCATCTGTCGCATTATGTGTCCAATATAAGTTAAGGTTTTCACCTACAATAGCAGATATAGTATTACTCCACGTTGTTGGTTGAGCAGGTTTTGTTCCAAAAGATAAAGACTTTATAGGAGTCCAACCTACAGATTGACCTTTATCATTTATTGAAGCTACCCTAAAATAATATTGATGTCCAACTTCTATTCCGGTTATCAAATATTTCGGTCCTTGTCCATCTTCTGTCTCTACTCTAGTTACATTTCCAGATGTATCAAAGTAAGCAGGATTTGTTGTATATTCAATAACATAATGTGAAGCGGTGTTCTCGTTTGACCACTCAATGTAAACATTATATTGAGTCTCCTGTTGATCCATTATTGATTTCGGATATAATTGTGTAATTTGTTTTGGTGCATTTGGAACAGACTGATCACTATTTGAGAACTCTGTCCAACCACCATATATATTTCCTCTCTTAGCTCGGCATCTTGCTTTATATGTTTGTCCAGCATCAACTGTTTGTTCATATTTAGCAAAATGAGTATCAGTATTAATTGACACCGTTGCTGTTTTGTATTTTGTCGTATCATTTTTATATATTGCAATCTCTATTTGATTGCCATTTATATCTTTATCTATATTTTCAATTGTTATAGTAACTTTATTTTTACTATCGATAGATAAGGATGGTGTTGGCGGCAATTTTGGAGGATTATTCTTAAAGTAATAATCCTTTATTGCCCATTTTGTATTATCTTGAAAATTTTTCTCATTATTAATATTTCCGTCGCACTCATCTTTTACTGGTCTTATACTAATTCTAGCACCGGCGTCTAGATCATCAAAAGATTGTCTTGAATTTGGTGTGATGTTAGAAGCGTCATATGAACTTTGTTCAGATACTATGGTTTTTCTATTGTTTGAGTCCCATGCTTCCCATCTTACCCAATACTTATTTGGACTTTTACTCCACGACCAAAAGCATTCCATATCACGTTCTGTTCCAGCACGTAAAGCATACCAATCTATGTTAACAGCAGATGTTGTAGGCTTTGCCGCTGGTTCAGCGGAAGTAGAAGATGAGCCTGGTGTTATTCCTGGTAATATTAATAATTGTTTTGGATAGATGATAGGATTACCACTTGTTGCCAAACCATTAGCTTTGGCTATTTCTGTCCATCTATATGGATTCTTATAAACTGATTTAGCAATGTTCCAAAGACAGTCACCTTTTACGACACGCCATTTATTATTTTCTAAACCCATCTTTTACATCCTCCTTTCTATTTGTGTAGCTTTTATTAATGTTCTTATTGCATCAGATACATCACCCTCATCATTATATGTTATGCCATTTACATTATATGTATTGCCTGTATTACCACTTAATGATTTAGATAAACTATCTATTGCTGATACAACATCATTATTTCCTCTATTTTGAAGCTGCCTATTTATGCTTGTTGATATTGATGATAAGTTTGAAGATAAACCAATATTGCTTCCGATGTTAAGCATTGAATTTATAGATTTTGCTCCAGATTCAACATCACTTAAATCTAGAACAGGTCTTATTGTTGGTTGTGCGTCCACATCTGAATTTATTATGTCTGATATTCTTGATATAACATTTGTAAATTCGTTTGTTGTGCCATTTCCTAATTCATAGACATTATCATATAAATTATCAGCATATTTATTTACGCCATTAATAAATCCTTGAACAAAATATTTACCTGTTTGGAATGTTAATTTAGATGGTGAATGTTCATCAGTACCTGCTTTAACGCCTTTCACTGCTCTAAGACCTAAATTATATGCCGCAGTATAAGCTTTGTTTTCATTATTGATTGCATTTACAAATCCTTGAACAAAATTTGAACCAGCTTCATAGAATTTGGTTGTTGTTTCACCATTATTATCTAAGCCATTTATAGCTGAAGTAGATATTTCAGTAAATCTTGTTTGAACAGCAGATTTACGTTCCTCGTTAACAGCATCCTTTGCAGAATCTATAAACGCACTAACAGAATTAATAGCTTTATTCTTAGAATCCTCACTCGACATATTATCGCTGAATGCTGATACTCCACTTTCACTAAGCTTCTTTAATGAATCAGCAAAAGCTTCAACTTTACTTCCATCTATTTCATTTACACTTGTCGCTACTTCTTCGAATTTCTTTATCTTATTTATGTTTCCTTCTAATGCGTCGTTGTCTATTCCATTTAAACTATTAGATGCTTCGTTTAATTTATTACAAAATGAAATTAGAGAACCTCCAAAACTTTCTAATGCTGTCCCTTTATCACCTAAGTTGACATCTTCAATAGTATTAAAACTAGTAAATACTTCTATAATATTGCCAATTTTTTCGGTTATTGCTTCTATTGTTTCAACTGTTAAATCTTTAAAACTTTCAAAAAGTTCTTTCATTTTATGACTTACTGATATCATACTACCAGTAGCAGATTCTAATTGTTTACCCTTTTCTTCAATGTTTACATCTTTTAAACTAGATAAACCATATAAAAATTGTATAAATGATGTCATGGCGTTTATACCAAATTCATCCAAAACATTATCTTGTTTTAATTCCCAAACAGCGCCTCTAAATGATTTAGCTATTTCGCCTAATTTAGCTGCAAATTTTACTAACTGTTCAGCTTTATTATCACCCCACTTAGAATCAGGCATACTATTTGCTGCTTCAATTATACTCTTTAAAGCATTTATAAATTTATTAGCCAATTCAATAGAACTATCATTTACTAAAGTTACTCCATTGTCTTCTACTTTTGTTAGCTCGTATATCATTCCTCTAAAAGATTCTGCAATTCCGCCTAGATCTCCAGCAAAACCTGCTAAATCTTTTGTACCGGCTATCTTCTGTTTCCAACCATCAGTTGCTGGTACTGCATTAGCGACATCAGCTATTGCCTTCATAGCATTTGTAAACGAATCTACTTTAGTTAATTGTTTGTCGTCAATATCTTTAATACCGTTTATGAAACCTTTAATGCCTTCAGCTAGTTCTGGCATAGCATCAGCAAAACCTTCTAAATCAGTTTCGCCATTAATAGCTTGCATCATGCCGCCAATCTTAGGTATACTTTCTGATGCTTCAGCTATTGTTTTTAAAGCTTCGCATGCCGTGCTAATAACATTTAAATCGATGCCTTCTTCTAATGATGATATTTCTGTTATAAAAGTTTTTATACCTGTTCCAAATTTTCCAATATTATTAGCAAAAGCTTCATAATTGATTTCACCTTTAAGCCAACCAGCAATAGCATCTAAAAATCCAGCGGCGGTAAACGATAATACTGCATCGGCAAGATTTTTAGCACCTTCTAAAGCTTTTGGATCAACGCCGGCTACCGTATTTATAAACCCAGATGCATTATTGGCAAAATCTGATAGTCTTGTCCCTAATTCAGCAAAGGTTTTGCCCAAAGATATAATATCAAGTATATTATTTATAAATTTAGCAGCTGTTAATTTAAGAATAGTTTCTGTTAATATATCCATTCCATTTATCATATTACTATTTATAGAGTCCATTGTTGTAAGGAATGGCGAAAGATTGTTTGCAAAGTTAGAAAGCCTTGTTCCTATATCTTCTATGCCCGCTGTTGCACCAGATAGAAATCCACCAATTAAATTACCTAAAACAGTTCCAATACTTTTTGCAATTTTCTCTAATATTGGCAATCCTTTATCTAAGAATTCTTCTAACTTCGGAAATTTATCCATTAATGCACCAACCGCTGTTGCAAATACACCAATAATACCTATTAAACGTATTAGACCTTTTAAAGCAATGTCTGCTACTAATGCTAGTGGTGCGACAATGCTAATTTGAAATAGCACATCTGCTAACGTCTTCATGAAAGAACCAAGAACCTCAGCATTTTTTTCTGCTGTTTCCATTCCGTCCATACTTTTTAATACACCAATGCAATCCTGAGCTAAACCTATCACGTCAGCCATACCAGCTAAGCCAGTAGCCACAACAACTAATGCCCCCAGTAAGCCAGCTCCGCCACCAAGTTTACCTATTAATGCACCAATCCCAACAAATATAGCTATAATGCTAGATAGTGTTAACATCATAACGGATAAAGCCTTAACGCTATTTAAATCAACGCTCATGCCATCCATGCTTTTTAATACACCAACGCAAGCTTGAGTCAAAGCTATCATTCCAGTTAAACCAACTAATAATATAGCAATAGAAGCAAAACTATTTTTGGCTTTTGTATACTTAGAAAGTAACATTATACCCGCAACGATACCAGATAAAGTACTCATTAATATACTTAAAGCTGTGGCATTAGCGATTACTGAGCTAGCGTTACTAGTGGCAGACATAGCTTTTATTATACCAGCTAATGGTACCATTAATGCTTCTAACACAAGCATTGTGGCTATGGTACTTTTATTTATTTTTACTTTCTCTATTTTTTTAATAGCAAAGCACATACCAGCTAATGCACCCATCAATATAGATATAGCTATTGCATTATTTATAACAGAACTATTTGTTGGAATCTTAGATATTAATGTTACTATAACGCCAACAGCTGCCATTATTGGTAATAATTTAGCTAAAGCCTTTATACTTGTATTCATCGTGTCGTTATTTATTTCTATGTTACCTAAAGCATAAATCACAGCTGCTAGAGAAGTAATTAGCATAGCCATAGATTTCATAATTGTCTCTAATTTATTACCTTCTATAAAAGATAAACCTATAACTCCAGCTATCAATAGAGCTAGCCCTATTAAAACCGTTCTCAACATTTTAACAGCAGATTGAGTCGGTTGAGCATCCTTCGCTACGTATATAAGAGCAGCCATCATAGCACCCAATGCTATCATGACTGTAGTTCCTCTTTTTAATTGATCTTCTTTTAAAAAACCTAGTATAGCTATGGCCAAAGATATAATTAATATTGCTGATGCTACTTGCATCATTAATAAACCAAGTTCTGCTAAGTTTTTAGCTGAATATTCTTTAGTTATTTTAACCATCGCATATATAAATACATAAAGTGCGCCCATAACAGCAGCACCTTTCAACATATCAGACAACTTTAGACCCTTCATTAAATACATAACACCTGTTATTATTAATAATGCACCAGATAACGATAACATCATTAAACCAATAGAAGTCATCTCTGATTTAGCAAAACGGCCCAATCCTATAAAAGCTGCTATAATTAACGATAAGGTTTTTATTGTATCTAAAGCTTGTTTTAATTCAGCTTTATCCATTTTACCGATGGTTTTCATAGCACTAGCCATAACTCTCATGCTAATAGCTATCTTTAATACCATTTTTCCAGCCTTATCTGAATATTTACCAGACAATGCTGATATAGCAATCATAGCTATTATGAATGTACTTAACGCCCCAATGCAAACAATACCTTTTGCTATTTGCTCTACAGACAAATTACCAAACATCTTCATGGCAAAGGCGAGTACAAGTATAGCGGCGACAGTCTTTAATAATGAATTACTAGCATTCTTGATTGCTTTATTTATATTTTTAGCTTTATTTAATGCGAACGCTATCGCTGCTATTGCTGCAATTATACCAATTGTAACAGCTACGCCCTGCGCTAGTTGTCCTCTTTCTAAATTACCTAACGTTTCAATAGCTTTTGATATTAGTAATAATGAGGCTCCCATACCAACAAACAACAAAGCTAATCCTTTATAATCAACCTTACTCTTCGTAAATTTATTTATATTTAATCTATCTATAGCTATTAAAGCAGCAACGCAAGCCGTTAAAACTCCTAATATAGTTGATAATGCGCCTACGGCTGGCCACAATCTATCAGCATTTATTTTGGATATTATGAATAAAGAACCAGCTATAGCAACTATTATTAATGCTATAGATTTTAATATCATAGATAATCCGATATTCTTAAACGAACCAGATATATCGGTTATGGCGGTTCCTATATCACTTAAAAATGAAGTAGCATTTTCTATTGCGCCAGCAATTTTTGATATACTGTTACTAACTTGTACAACGCTGTATACTAAGGCAGTTGTCAGACCACCAACAAATATACTACCCCATGGTATATTCTTAACATATGATATAATATTATTAAATCCAGTCTTTAAAGCTTCAATAATATCTTTTTCACCATCTTTAAAACCACTTATTAAACCTGCTACTATAAATCCACCAATAGCATAAAATACTTTAGATGGTGAATGAATTCCTAATATTTCCTTAGCTTTATCAATAAAACTTATAAAGAAATTAGCAATCATCTCTATAGCTTTTCCACCATAAGTCTTTATACCATTTACCAAACCTTGGAATATATTTTTTGGTATATGATTTGAAAGTCCGGTATTATTAAGAAAATTTTTTATAACTTTTATCATATTGCCGAAAATATATTGCATTTTATTATTAGCTTCTAATAAACCTTTCGCCCAAGAGTGTATACCTTCTTTCTGTTTATTAAATAAATCTGTTACTTTTTTTACAACCGCTTGTATCTTTTCGTTTGTTTTTATATAATTAGTGAACCTTCTTATTGCATCTTGCACTGTGTATATTATTGCATTAAATGTATCAACTAATAAGCTATTGTTCTTAACCCATTGAACACCATTATATATAAGATCACCTAATTTAGCTAATAATTCTAATAAACCACCGTTAACTGTATTTATTGGTTCAAATAAAGCATTAAATATACTTATTAATATATTAAATGCTGTTTGTGCTGTTCCAACAATGATATCAACAATAAGACTTATTATAGAAAATAACCCTCTTAATATTCTCATTATTTTTGGTCCGGCAGTTTCTGTAAATTTCTTAATTTTTTCCGTTATATTATGGATACCAGTTACTAAATCGAATATAAGATTAGTATTATCAGAACTAAAAGCATCGGATATAGCTTGACCAATAGCCGATATTATATTTTTAAGAGCTTGTCCTATATTTGATAATGAATCAAACAATATCCACATTGTTGTCAGACCATTTTCCGAACCAGCTTTCTGTAATTCTTGGTCTTTATTTATAAGTTCTTGAACCGTATAACCTAATTTCTTAGCTAGAGTATTTATACTTCTAATTGAATCAATTTGCTCATCGGTATAACCTTGACTTCTTAATTGAGCGTCTGATAATGAATTTAATTGTTCAAGCATCTCGCCCTTCGTATCTATATTCTTTTCCTCTACTTTAGTAGTCTCTTCGACACTTTCGTTATATTTTAATTCATATCTAAAAGCACAGCCTAAACGTTCATTAACCATATTCTGCGCTTTTTCATAATAATATCCAGCTTCTGTTAATTTTTCTCGTCTTTTTAAACCATTATCCCAAGTTCCATATATAATTTCATCAACTAATTTATTATAATCTTTTAAATTATCTTTTACTGTATCAACAGCATTATTTATAGTAGATATTGGTTTTACTATATTATCAATACCATCAAAAATACTTCTTATCTTTGATGATACCTTATCTGTCCCCTCTAAAAAAGACTTTATACCTTGTAACACAGTCGTCAAAAATTTATTTATTTGTCCTATTGGTGAATTCTCAACAATCTTCCCGTCAACTTTCGGACCTAATAAATTATTTATAGCGTTAATATTTTTTCTTACACCATTAAATACATCTCTTAAATTATCAAGTAATGGGTCCCATATTTTTTCACCAACTCTTGCTGCTGCAGCTTTCATATTATTTAAAGCGCCATCAAATGTTTCATTACCTTTCTTAGCGTGAGCTCCAAAAGCATCATCCATGGCTGTAGCAAAATCTTTAAAACTAATTTTTCCCTTAGAAACCATATCTCTAATTTCGGATTCAGTATGACCCATAGCCTCACCTAATGTTGCGGCAGCATTCATACCTCTTGATGCCAAAGAGTTTAAATCATCGGCCATAACACGACCTTGACCTGCAACTCTTGTAAATACAGCCGAAATATCATCATAAGAACTGTTAGTCATAGCAGCTACACCCGAAATAGCCCTTAAAGAGCTATCCATTTGCTCACCTATCTCGACCTGTGATGCAAGTAATTGCGACGCTGCTTTTGCTGCTGAGTCATATCCATATGCGGTGTCTTTAACAGCATAATTTATGCTTTCATCAATTCTAGCCCATTTCTTTTTATATTCCTCTGTACCAAGTAAACCTTCAATTTGAAATTTAGCATTTTTTATATTTTGTGCCCTATTCTTACCACCAGTTATAACAGAATTTGTTAAAGTTGAAACAATATTCTTACCTGCTGTGATTGCGGAATTAGTTATTCTGGTTAGAGCTGTTGTACCAATTATACCCATCGTTGAAAATCTACTATTTACAGTATCGATTGCTTTACTTAAATCAGCAAGATTAACGTTTTTAGCAGAGGTTTTAATATTTTCTAGACCTTTTGTTGCGCCGGTCAAATTGAGTTTAGCTTTAAATTTATCTAATGTAGACATAGTTTGGCTAACGCCTTGTTCGAATTGTTTATTATCGAATTTCATTTGAACAATTCTCTCATCTACAGATTTACTCATTATTTTATGACCTCCTTCCACGCATCTTCTGCTATTTGGTCAAAAATTGGTCGAATAGCAGGATTTATATAATCTCTGCCTTCGACCCATCCACCGTTTCTAGTAGCATGACCATATTGCAGTAATACTGCTACTGAAACTTGATTATTTTCATAAATATAATTTGAGTTATACCATACAATAGATATAACCCCATTACTAGGGTGTTCTATTTCATAATACCAAGATTGAGAAGTTAAACCAGTATCTTTTGGTGTTGCTGAACTTAATGCGTCGACTCCCATTTTACCGTATTTGTTTAATAAATTATCTAGATATTTACCTCCAGATATTCTATTTAAAAATTTGGTAGTATTCGAGAAATCACCTTTATGAGTAATGGAAATTATATGACCCATGTCTTATTACCCCCTAGTATTAAATTTTTTCCTTCTTGCTGCATTTAGAGCTGCATTTCTACTCATTATTTCGTTTCTGCTCATCTTTTTACCAGGGTCATTCTTAATATTACATATCCTTATTAAAGTTAATAATCTATTAAGATGCCATCTTTGACATTCCATTGGTATATTTAGTGATATCATCCAATAATATATTAATTCAGATGTTATAATTTCCTTATGTCCAACGTTTTTTCTTGTATCATAAAAAGTAGTAGCAGTCATCGGTGCATCTATATATTCATTAATATCTTTAATATTTTCTTTCGATAAACATTTATATACATTATTATCTATATTTTGTGTTATAGTCATACATTTAACATAATCAATAGTTTCATCTATTGTTTTTTGATCTTTTGATAAGAATGGTTTATTCCATTTAGATTCCCATTTAGAAATTGAAACTAAAGAATGTTCTAAACATAATTTAGTTTCTTTTGTGTTTATGAATAAGTTATTAACATCGTCATATAATTCTAATGATGGCACCGTTATATTAAGCATTTACACACCTCTATTTTTCTTTACTTTCTATAAAATTTTTTAATTCAGCATTATTATTAACCTCTGATGTGTCTATGTCAGATGGTATAATTCCTTTTACAAATTCTGTAGCTTTCTCAGCATCAGTTGCTAATTCCATATATAATTCAGAAAATGCGGCTGATTGAGAAAAATCATTTGATAATGGATTTCCTTCTTTGTCTATTTTTATAAATCTTTTACCATCTTCACTTTTTACACCATATGAACTTAATAATAATTTTTTAAATAATTTTGTTATACTAGGAACATCTTGAGTATTTATTATTCTCTCTATAGTTTCTGTTAAACCTCCAGTTGTTCCTAATTCCATTTCCATTAATTCAGCCTTTGTTAAATTAAATAAGAATTTTTCTTCTCTTTCGTCTCCATTATAATCTGTATATTTTATAGTCTTTGTTAACATACTAATATTCTCCTCTCTAAAATAAAAAATAAAGGAGGCATAATGCCTCCTATTTGATAAATATAATTAAATTATCCTTGTGCATCAGTATCAGTAGTTGTTGTATCTGTTGATTCTGAAGTTGAATTTGAACTTACTAATTCTACAATTTTATCTGGTAGTGGAATAGCTGCTTCAGCGTCATCTGTACCATATAAATAATTTTCTAGATTCTTTAAAGCATCTGCTGATATTTTTGTAGAATCGATAACAACAGAAGCTGTTGGTTTGAATCCTTCAACTTCTACTGGTGTTGTAGAAACTTCCCAAGAGAATGTGATAGCTTCAGGACTATCATTAACAGTAGCGTAAGCTTTCTCTGATGGAGCTGCTAAAGCACCATATATAATATGAATTTTATAACCCTTTTCTGGGTCATCATCAGTACCAATTTTTGTTTGATAAGACAAACCAAATGGTATACGTTTTTGCTGACCAATTTGTACACCGTCTGCTAAATTTGTTTCGCCATTGCAAGCAGCAAATTCATCAGGATACGTGTAAGCTTCAATAGTAGCTTTAAATTCCTCAACTGATTGTAAATTTAAATATTTAATGTTGTCTGCATATAGAGCTGTTGTTTCAGCACCTTCTGGTGATTCTGATACTTGTGTTAAACCATTCCATACAACACCTGTTTGATAAGCTCCATTTGACATCGGATATAGCACACCTTTGCTAACACCTGTCTCATAATATCTTTCTCCTTGTTTATCCCATACAAGTTTTCCCATAATTAATTCCTCCTTAATAATATAATGTTATTACATCATGATTTAAATTATTTGTAGCATAATGTCTGTCATAAGAAGATAATGGCAAATCCAATATCTTACTAATAACTGTATTATCCGGTTTTTTGTCAATGATAGTAATTTTGTATTGCTTTCTGTTATAATATTTTATATCGTCGGAAAAAGCATTATACATATCATTTA
>Ga0181612_167416_pt1 | contig 32012 bp, 24 predicted proteins | sample HoacroProtozoa21_FD_119630 | JGI IMG/M metagenome (GOLD analysis project Ga0181612, IMG submission 119630) | Hoatzin crop microbial communities from Cojedes, Venezuel. Combined Assembly of Gp0051906, Gp0051904, Gp0051908 | reverse complement strand
CCTGTTTCCCTCTGTTTGCTGTTCTGTTAAACTGCCCTTATCGCGACCCACCAGTTTCTGCCTCTTTCTTTCCATTCTCCTCCGCACGACGGTGCGGGGAGGGGCGGCCGCGTGGCGCTTTTGTTGCCGGCGGCAGCCGAAACCAAAACAGCAACCTACGCATATATTTTTCTTCTGAAATCATTAAGTGGCAAGTAAAAGGAGCAACAAGATAACTGAAAAACAAAAGGAATGAGGAGATTCCTGCTTATGTGGGGGCTGGGTCTCATGCTTCTTCATTCCTGTTTACCACTTTGTTCCCAAAACTTTCATTTTGAAAGGTTTTTTAGAACTTGCAGCTGTGCAATTCTCACTTTAATAGTATTCAAGAATAAGATAATACCTTCCCTAAGGGATCACCAGCTTTCATTGCAAAACAATTCATCCTGCACAGCAGTGAAAGTAAGTTACGTTGTCTACAGCAGAAATAATGAAGCCCTCAAAGAAGGTCACTGCAGGGACAGCAGTGCCTTTCCGATACACACCTCCTCCTTCTACATTCCTCATTTAAAGCTTTGAGAGTCTCATGGCATTTCTTCTACTGGAATTGTGTGTCGTGGGGAAGGCAGATGCATGCAGTGCTAGTTTCTGTTCTGCATCTATTTTTATCAAGGTGTGATAAAAAGATGCAGATGCAAGATAATGCTGCAGCATTGGCACGGAGCAAGGTTGAGCATCTTCATCTCAAGAACTCAGCCGCAGGACTGTTTCTCTTGCAACACATACAAGGGCCAGCTGATATTGGTCACTGTGCTGCACAAAGACTGCAGAATTTCTGACTCCGGGATAAAAGGAGTGGAATGACCTCAGGAAACACCTGTCCTGGAAGAAGTGAGCCACTGACATCCCTATCAGACCAAACTTTCAAGGAAAAGTAAAGGACAACTGGCAGGCTAACCTAGCAGTTTCTCCATGTCCGCAAGAATTGATTGGCAACAGACTACAGACACAAGTCACATTTTGGACAATAAATGGACCCTGAATGTTTTAAATGCTTTCCTATTAAATCAGATGAAGCCAATTATGAAGCCATACTACGGAAGTCTGAATTTTACATGCATATTGAGACAACTGAGCCTCAGGACATTTACAGTCATTACTAATAGGTATGTCACTGTCTGACAAGCAAAGCCTCCAGGTCAACAGGTACAGTCACCACAGTGACTAATGATTGCTGTTAGCAGGTAATTTGCATGTACATGAAACTCTGTGGTTCGAGAGCGCAGGAACAGACCAGACTGTCCGTTTTCAAGTAGATTTCAAGACCTGTCTAGAGTTATCGTCACATACACAATGTAGATCAGTTATTCAAATTTTAACCATCTCCTTGGCTTAGAGTCATTTCTCAACACCACCCATGGACTACTCAACTCACATACTCTCTACATGGCTGCAAGCAGAGCTCCACGCCATCTTACCTCCCTTGTTCCAATTTCTGATTTAGTATGGGATACTTACCATAAATATTACAAAATATCACTGGGGTTTTTTTTAAATTGAAAACATGAAAAAAAAATTTCTACAGAGCTACTCTTTCCACTTCTTGCCTTCATTTCACTCTTTCATCTTTCAGACATAGCGAATGTGATTCAAAGCTTGGACCAAGCTCTTTTTTGTTGTGTCACCTATAGCAGTTAAAGGAAACCAAAATTTGACTCAAAGGTAAACAAAAATCTGCCCAAAAAGTAATGACGGGTTTTGGTTTCAGAAGAGGACTACACCAGGTCATTTGTCTTTGAGCTGTATGGCAAAAACGCTGACAGATTAGCCAGTGAACACTTGAACATTTTAGGCTTCAAAACCAAGCAATCTGATCATCACATCAAATGACGGTAAAAATGAACATTATGAGGGTGTATCTCAGTCAAAAATACTTCTAGAAGACTTTCACTCTCTGCTTTAGAAAGCAGTAAAGCAGTTCAAGAAATCTCCATACAGGTCACTCCTATGACTTTGCAGCCTTCACAGAATTAGAAAGACTTTTTTCAAACAATATTTTGAATAAAAAACTCTCTACTGTCTCCAGACCCAGTGTTCCCATGTTACAGCACCACTCCACAATTACTGTAACTTGCAAACTCAAATTCATATTACCTCCTCAAAATGCTCAGGAAGCCTAACCAACTAACTTCAAAATTTAACATTCAACAGTACATACAAAATGCAACCCAAAAGGCCAAAAGATTTAATAAAACTAGCACACAACTGCTTTGGGATGACTTTTATGAGAGTTCAGGGAGAGGAGATCAACAAATTGGCATTTAAAATGATTCAGACGAGCTCTCTCCTACAGATGAAAAAAAGCAGCTTCCAGACTACCACAGGAAATAACCATCACAAGAACTTTCCTTGATTTCCTAAGAGGCACCTTACACATGCAGGCAAAAAAAAAAAAGAAAAAAAAAGAAATAGACACAGCACTACAGAAAAGAAATATATTTCTGGTAAGCGCTCTAAAATTCTGTTACCTATTCCTCTAAGTTGGAATATGCTGTAGGGAGAAGAGCTGCTGTTTCTGCTTTACTCAATCTAAAAATATATATAAATAAATCTTTTCTTCTGAACAACATCAAGCAGCACAAGCCACATATCAATTTGCCTTATTCCACATAACTTTTTCAGAGACATATACAAGAATGCAGTTTTCTCCTGGGAGCTTTTAAAAATGTACATAAAAGCGACTCTTTACGATATCAGCAAATTGGAAGTTTTACTTTTCTTCTACTCCAGAAACTGCACAAAACATCACTGTAACAACACAGGCTTATCCCGTCTGATTCCACATCAGAGTGCGGCAAGTAAAACTGCACTTTACGTGCCAGCCCAAAGGAACCACGCGGGATCAGAAATTCACATCCCCATATCCTTCTTGGGTGACAAACCAAAAGTAGAGATCCTCCCGGGGACCCACCCTCACAGCTGACAGCTGTGCAGATCCTGCAGTTCTCAGCTGGATCCTCATTTACACCTCTGCAACCCTACTGAGACACTAATAGGCTTATATAGATGTAACTGTCTGTCACTCAATAAAATACTGATGATTCACAAGCAAAAACAGAAACAAAATCTTTTCTGCTATGACTCTACTGGGCTCAGAAAATGTAAAAGCTTGAGAGTATTTCAAAACCTGAAGTTGGTATAGCTCATTTACGTACATCAGCCATGAGACCTGTGGAGTAAGGGGCTGCTTCTGTTTAACTGCTCCTCAAAATCCACTTCTACACCACAAAAATGTGATACATGCAATGAAGTTGTTTCTCATTTTCCATTTGCTTAAGTCCCAATGGAAACAGCCCTCCCCTTGACCTGTCACAAGTCTGAATATCAGAGAGCAGGGGAAATAGCTGAGGAAACTGTGTTTTGTACAGTTAAATAAACACTTCCAGAAAGAGTTAAAAGAACAGCAAGGACATAGCAACAACTTCAGAGTAGACAAACTACTTTTGGAGAAGAAAGCCAAAGATTAATTTATTTCACCTTGGTAGATGTTCACGAATGCTAATCAGATTATTCTGAGAGATGAAACAGCAGGTTTTCCTCATTTTAAACAAAAATGAATAATTCAGGGAAGAAATGGGGCCAAGTGATTCCTTACCTTATCCATGCCAGCCCTTCTCATGACCTTCCCATTTCAGGGTAACAAATCAACAACTTCATCTTGCAGCCCAACCTGAAGATCAACATACTTTGTACTGATCTCAGAAAGCAAAGGTGGGAACAAATAACAAATTTTAAAGAAAAATGTTTGCCCGAGCATCCTTGGTTATGGCAGCTGCGGCACCGAGACACAGGAAAGGGAGGCATCCTAAGACATACACTCCTCATGCACCTTTCATAAAACCTTACAAATACAAGAAGTAGCAGTTCTACAGTAGATTACACAGAAGTAAAGAAACTACTCAGAGGCCAGAAAAGTCCAAATTTAATTTCTAACTCTTCCACAAAAATTTTGCTCTACCTTTAGAGCACCATGTCACACCTCTGCACAAGTCACTCCCCATCACAGAGGGCATACTAACTCTTCCTTTTCTACAGTGTTCACTCTCTGGTCTATCTCGACTATACCCTTACACTGAACTTCGTCATTCAGCAGCACATTTAACAGCCGTCACCCCGGCTGCCACCCAGGTCTGAGCAGGCAGCTTTCAGCGCTGCACTGCCAGAGGGGTTGCCCCCATGCCGGGGGATTGCCAGCCGACCCACACGCCGCCGCTGCCCCCGGCCGCACTGGGAGCTGCCCCCTTGCTCCCTGCCACCCCTCCCCGAAGACAGGCCCGCTCTCACGACCAGCGGAGACTTGATGCTGGGCACAGGCATGCTGCTGCAGGAGCCAGCACACAGAAGGGCAGGAGCCCAGTTGTGGCGACAATGGGGGCAAGACGGGCCCACCGCAGCGTTCGGCTACTGGCGAGGCTGTGCCAGTGCCCAAGGCAGCTCTGCCACCCTGCAGCCATCCCAGGTGCCCATCCAGCTCTCTGGCACCATGCGGCAGGACAAACGAAGACTGACCGCACCACTTTCCTCCCAACTGAGACACGGGAATACCGGTACCGCTTATTATTGCCTTCCATAGTGTAAAAGCCAAACAGCAAACTAAATTCCCACTGTCCATTATATTTTTCACATGGGTGCATATGTTCACATGTGCACACGGCATCACACAAAGCTAGAAAAGACTTAAAAGCTCTTTAAACATGCTCACTTTCAGACCAACAACAAGAAATTACTAGAAACTTTCCTGCTCGTTCTCCTACAAGATCCATTCATTTCATTACAGGTTTCATGAAACAGACCAAGACAGTTGTTAGAAAGTAGTTATTTTAAGCTTTCCATCTCTGATTCAGGGATGCAGGAATGTCAGGGGAAAAAAAAGAGATGCAGGCAAAGAAAGTGGAAGAACAGGAGGACACCAACTAGATTTTTATTTCTGTATTCAACATTTTTGTATATCAATTTCAAAGGCTTAAATACAGTTTCAAGTAGAATTAAATATTTGGGGATTTTATTTTTATATTAAAAAAAGAAACCCTGATATTAATTCTTCCTTGGGCTTGTAATGGTTACTCATTCGTATTACATGTTCAGGTTACATGTAGTGAAAACGTGAGTGTCAACATTTTTGTCAATAACACCAAAATATCCAAAGCAAAGAAAAACACACTCTAAAACTGCTTTAGAAGCCTGAGTATCTTCAGTCTCTCAGTAGCTGTGCTCAGCTGTTCACGTCCTCTTCACCTTCCCTCTTTCCTTGCAAATCCGCTGCTTATATTAATTAGTACTAAAATAGTACACACTTTTTCCCTCCACAGAAGCTGGAATTTTTCAGATGACTCAAACAGCAAGTACAAGGTTGATAGGAAATCCGTGCCTAGCTGCCTGGAATTTGAAAAACCTCTCCATCCCACATCCTCTCTGAGAAGTGCAAGTAAAATACAGATAGCTTCATGGTGCACCGGCAGGCTCTGCTAATACAGGTAATTTCTGTTCACAGGATGGTACTGTGTATTTGAAAAGATCTTCACCATCTAGCCAGCAAAAGGTTCCCTTTAGACTACTACTGTATGCGACAACTGCCGTAAGCAGAACTTCAACAAAAACAACCGCCTAAGGAGCAGCTGTGCCAGTCAAAGGCCACAAGGAAGATGAGCCAGCATGTTAGAGACAGATGATACCACAGGAAAATCCTATCCATTCACTCTGGTAAGGCTCCCATGCTGCTCACACTTCTGAATATGAGCAAAAGTAGTTGCACTAAAATAATTCCTCTCCTCCCACATATGGGAGTACTCCGAGCTAACAGAACAGGAAATGGTAATTACTTATATACCCTAAAAACCAACACATACGTTCTTCCCTGTTAACCTAGGTCAAGCTTGAACAGTAATTAATAACAAACATTTGCTGTTCAATACACCAGCAGTCATCTACAGCTATGGCTACACACAGCACACAGATTCAGCATGAATCCAATTTCATGAATTTCCATTCCAGGGAAAAATCCACCATTCTGGCAGAGCTTTTAATACATTTCAGGACAAATAACCCACAAAAAATCCTTAGAAATTTTGACATTTTTCAGCAAAATCTGTGGAGAAGGCTCTACATTAAGCAGCATCAATAATTTCTACTCCATTTCTTCAAAAAGCATCTGAAAAGTCTGCTCCCAGTGTCATCCATCATAGGACAGGAAGCTCAGGTTCAGCACTGTTGGCAGCCTCTGCCCCCCAGCAATAGGACACGCAGGAATCTGATTCCGAAGACCATAAAAACACTGAGGGCTGTGTCCATAGCACAGTTTGCACGGCAGGACAGCCACAGGTCTGGAGATGCAGTTCAGCAGGTTACACAAATCAAAAACTTTGTACACAGCTTTTTGATCCCACAAAGCTGACATTTTGAAAAAGAGCACTTTTTTTCCCCTCACAAAAGAAAGTTATTTGTTCTGGTTTTATAAAATAATGATCAGATTGGAAAATGCTAGTTTTTACCAAGCATTCCCTACCAACAAGATAAACTCCACAGAATATGCTAATTTTGCAGATAATTTATTAAACAAACATCACGAAAGTGTTTTCACTGAGAAAAAAAAAAAGCATGTTTACTTAAGTCATACCGAAAAATGCACAAATGAGGGATTCTCATCCCATCTCTTTCCTAACAAAACAGTACACCATAAAAAAATTACGATGTTTCTTCAGAAACACATAGCAAGTCACAAAGTTACTGCTCCATTTTTCAGTGTCACATGAAGCATTGATAGAAGGACTCTCAAGTTTGTTTTTAACTTCAAGTAAGCTGAAGCAGATGAACACACCCAAGTAACTCTCTCCTGTGCCATGCTATGTTCAAGAGGTGGTACCTGATAGGCACAAATGCACCTTATTATGTCACTTACAAAGGTGGTAGCTCCCTAAGATATCAAGTGACACCTTTATCAAAATTAAAAGTTATTTTTAATCCATGAGGCATCAATAACTCATTAGTAATTCATTTTAAAAACTACTTTCCCTATGGAGCAGAATATCGGTAGCTCACAACTATAAGATCCCTGGCTTGCAATTTAATTTGCTGCATTACACAGAAAATAAAGAAGGCAAAACACGTTTTTCTGTATCAGAAATGTCCTTTGATTCTTATTTATTATGATAATTTTACTGTAACAGCACATCACATAGTATTTTCTAATCAATTAATGATTTTCTGATCTCATAAAAATAACTACCTTTCTGACAAGTATCAAAAAAAGGATTCTTCTGAATGAACTTGGGAGCAGGACAAGAAAGATAGAGAAGGATGTCATATGTGGCTGCTTAGGGCCCATCTAAAACATTACTGGATTAGAAATAAGGCTTAAAATCCTCCTAGCCCTGAAGAAGAAACAGTCTCCTACTGATGTACTACACATGACTTCAAGTTCTTCTAAACAGATGTGCATCTTGGATACTCAACTGTCCTCACATCTGACATCCATAAGCATACTAGTACCTTTCAGGTATGCAAAAAATAACCCTGTGTTTCATGAATCACCCTCATTTCTGAACTCACCTTGAACTTCAGATGTAATAGAACCCAGTTTGAGGTATGATCACAGCAAACAAACTATAAAACCTCAACAGCACATACATTCCTAAGCAAACAGTCAGAGCAACGCAGAATTATTGTATCAGTATCTTGAATCTCTCTACTAGGTCCCAAAATCTGTAATTTTTCCATAAAATACTTAAATTCAGAACAACTGCTGGTCAAGTAAAACATACGTTGGATTGCAGACACATATTCAATTTTCTTCACTTTTCCCTATGCAATATGTTTTGATTGTCAGTTTTTGGATGCAGAAGAAAACATCAACAATGGAAGTTTACTCACTTACCTCCAAAAATGAAAAGCGAACAGAGGACTGCATGGACTGCAGGGGCTTGTTGGGGTTGGGCTCAGGCTCCTTGGGGTGAGACTGCAAGTTAAAATAATGTCATCTCTAGTGAACAGAAAGTTTAGCAAGAGTCGCATGTTTCAGTGTAGGAGTTAGGAAAGGAGTTTCAGTTAGAACCAAAGCACTGCCGTCCTCCTAAATGAAGTGATTGACAGAAGCCACAGAGTTTTTGACTTTAGATGAAACTGATTTAAATAAAGAAAAAAAAAAAAGAAAATGAAATCTTGTGCTGGTGCATATACTTGACTATGTTAGACTCCCTCCACGAACAATACTTGTGTACAAAGTCCACAGAGAGGGGAAAAAAATGGTAACTTGTTTCAGACTTCTAAGCATTCTGTATGAAACAGGACATGTAACTGGGACCTTCTTTTCTTTTGAAAATTCTTGGGTTTTTTATTTTAAGTTTTTGATATGCAAATCATTTATTAAAAACAAAAGGAAAACTAAAATTGATGAGGAACTGTCATCAGCAACAAGAAAATCGTAATAAAGATTTCCAATTTGAGAGCCTAAAATTTGCATGCTTACTAAAAATTAAAAGTGGCCCAGCTAATTTGCATCAATTTCTATCAATTTCACTATGAAATGTTCCCTCACAAACATCAAGTCCTTCATCTAGGTAATCATATATGGATACAGACAACTCATACAAAAAAAACATGCTTGAGCATTTGGCTTCAAAGGTGCCTTCAAGAGGTTTTCTCAAGTGCATCTCCATTCAAAAGGCCTCTCAAAAAAGACAGTATGCCTCCTGTTGCAACTGGCTGAAGTTATCTGTCTAAAAAACACGTGGCTCTGCCTTTTGTGAACTTTTTCCAGCATCACCTTCATAAAGATTTGCTCTGCTACGTACCAAGACCCTTGCAGCCAGCCAACACCAGTGCTCTTGTCTTGTCCCCACTGAAGATGCAGATGGCCGATATGCTAAGAACAGCTGGCTCAAACTCTAAACACTTGTTTTCAATTGCATGACATTTTGCCAGATTTTACAATGTTCCCACCAAAACCTCTCAAGATGGATACCTGATTCAGTTTCTTCTCAACATTTCAACAGGAATAGTACTACTGCTTCTAAAACACACCAGGGACAACATTTTTTTGACCTTGTACATTCTTGCAACCTTTCCTTCTTGAGATGCTTTGGAGAGGACACAAAACTTGGCAGGGACACGCAGACTGAGCCAAGGGTGGGCTTCCTGATACTTTCTGACAAGCCTGCTGGGTTAGGGGAAGTTCCTCTGGCTGATGGCTGTGCCTGCATAATCCCTGAGCTAGGCGCACAGAAGAGCGCGCGGCCAACACAGCCCAGCAGCTAGGTAGGAGCTAGCTTGATTTCAGTTGCAGACTAGCCGTGCTACCACAAGAGTATGTCTGAGCTAATGAGCTTCATTAAGAGCCGATGGCTTAATATATCACTCTGAAAATGGCTGAACTGAACCCAGGCTCACATCAGCCAGCCTGTGCAGGCCTGCGGAGAAAGCTGTGGATGCTGTTTGACAGGGGCACTCTCTGTCACACTGCAAAGACCTGCCGCAACACGCACTGGAAAGGCCTTTGCTTGCCTATGATCAGCACAGGCCTGCGAAAAGTTTTTTTGTACTTCTAAGCACTATCTGCACTGTCTCTTACTCTCCAAGGCAGGTCTGCTGCAGCGGAGGTGGCCACTCATCCCGACCTGTTCGCTTCTGCACCCCCCTTCCGTCTGTCTGTCGGGGCTGCCCGGCTGACCACAGGCTGGGAAGCTCTCCAGTGCTGCACCGTCACCCTTCTGCTCCAGGGCGCACAGCAAGGGAAGGGACGAAGGCAGGGGATGCAGACCACGACCAGCCTCCAGCAGGATCAGAAGCAGGGAGGGCAGCAGACACTGATCAAAAGAGAATCCAGGTGGAGGAAGCAGGAGAACTGGCACCAGCTGGCCAAAAGGCATGGGACTGCAGCAGGGAGACAGCATGAGGACTGCTACGGGGTAACGACTCAGGGCAAGGAACCTATTAAAGCTAGAGTAGAGGGAGTAAACAGGTCTGGCGCTCAATGAGAAGAGTGTATCAACTCCAGACCCCAGAATGAGATTCCCAAGCCACTTTGCTGCGAACAAATCCCAGAGACCCAAAGTCAAAACACATCTCCCTCCCTCTAGTGGGTGGCACACACAGAGCAGGTGGAAGTCCTACACCTGATAGTAGTTACTCACTTTCCTCCTCATTTTCATTACTGTGACATATCAGAGTTTCAGTCATGGAGCAGACTCTTCGGGCATTCAGCATCAGATGTGCTTGTACTATGGATCTACAAATTCCCACCAAGCGATGACACTGGAGTGTCAATCAGTCCACTTCTATAGAACTTGCTTTTCAGCTTTGCTTTTTTAAGACCTACAAATTACATGCAAAAACCTGTTAAAACAAATTATCACAGTGCATATGCACGAGGCTGACAGGCCGCCTTAATTCTCACATTTACTAAATTTGGAAAGCTTCATTTTTGATCCTTAATATTCTTTGAAAGAGCTTTCTGCAAGTAATGAATATAAAGTAGACAGACTGTACTAATTTCTCAGAGAGACAATGTAATTCTAGTCCCAACATTTAAACTTTATTAAAAGAAAATCTATGAGAATCAGTGTGCGAAGAATGTTCTGAGTAGTAAGTTGGGATTTTTTTCCCCCCAGATAGGTGCTTTTACAGATGATTGAAAGGAAGAATTTGGGAGACATGACTTAAGTCTGCATTGACTCAGCTTTGACAAATCACGAAAAAACAACTCAACTGGAATCATTAAGTACCAGCAACCAAAACATGACACTTTCTTTCCTGTACAAGTAAATTAAGTTTAGAAAGTAGAAAGTGTGATGGCAAAAGAAAGTCTAATATATGAAAAAACTAAACATATCCAGACAACATTTTAGCAAAAACAATGATCAGTGCTGAATTTAAAATATAATTATTAATGGTATCAGTATTAAATATTTTCAAAATATGGGAAAGGAAATGTAGTTATGTCAGGTTACCATGAAAAAGGAGGAAGCAGTAAACAACTACTTCATATTGTAAAAACACACACATATATTGAAAAAGCAGTAACAGGAATCATTTTTTGTCCTTTGCAGTTAGTGATGTTACTCTCATATGACGATTACATAATTCAGTGAAGATCGATTTTAAAATATTTAAATTGCCACATCTGAAAAGGAGTATAATTATCAATTATTTATGGAAACTATTTTAATGAGCTTCTGATGAGACCCCTCCTCCAAAACTCCTGAGATATTAGCAATGCTGTTTTTTTCAGAAAAATATCTAGAGCTTAGTCTGCTCACAGCTAACACACACTGCTCTCAGCAGAAGGTGCCAGATTGTAATGCAGAATTCTGGGGAATCCAATATAACATCTACACTTGGTTTCTTGGAATAAAGTATTCTATCACCTTCATATGATTATTAGAACAAATTCTTTGCTACGCTGCACACTTACCCATAGCCCTCTCTTTAAAACATGGCAGATGTCAGACATAATACCTTTCATAGCTAAATAACTTTACCGCAGGCATCTGCAGCATTTAGGGTTTTTTTTTCTCCAGCAAGAATGGGGAAGTCCCAGCGAATACTAAAGGATCTGACGTAATCATATCTATTAATCTATGTAAAATTAGCAAGTTCTCATGGTGGCTACAACATGCATACATACATGTCTGACATGTCAATGCAGACTGCAGCTATGTATGTATAGAAATACATATTTGGCTTTGACTAACAAACCTTGGGTGAACATATGCTGGCATTTATGAATAAAAGACTATACTTACTATGACTATACACTAAAATTACATATTTTCATGTAGTTACTCTCTAAATAGCTGAAAGCACACAAATGAGTTAATCAGTTTCAAGCGAATACCAAGCAAACATACTGCTACATTAGGTAAACACACTTAACTGCAGAGACTACCAGGAATGCTCCAGAATGTCAATACAGTTCATTAGCATAGTTACGTATGTAAAATACAGCTCACTCCTGATGGATTTTCACGGACAGCGTTTCTATAATGCTGTAATCTCTTGCGGTGCTCTCTATTATTCAGCAGAGATAGAGGCCTTTCTGAAAGGCAGCACTGGGATAAACAAACAGTAACAGAGAGCTGGAGAGACAGACAGACACCACGGCCTACTGACAGATTCTTCCCCAGTGAGCTGACAGGACGCTCCATGCACTGACATTCAGTAACTTTAAATATGCAGAAATGCTTTCTTTCCAAATGTACTGCAATATCCCAGCTCCAGGCTCGCAATTTGCTGAAACCAACTGCAATGCATTTAAAGCGTGTTCCTTCAACCTGGAGCTGCAGTGCTCACAGACTGTCAGCACAAACCTATGTTAAACAGCTCCTGGTTGCACGGAAGCCAGCATCATGCAGAAACCATTAAAATATTAAAGACAGACAATACTTACTCCAAGGTCAGCCCTGGAATTTGTAGCCTTTCCCGCTGGGCTTTCATTGCTGTTATGTGTTACCACACTCTATTGTAACCATGACACACATTCACTGGCAGCATTCTGGCGAAGACAGAGAGCCAAAATGAACCACTATAAAGGAATGGACTAACGATCTCTTGGGGGCGGGGGGAGGACCGCAAGTTTGGGTCCTTCCACCTCTAGCTGTCATGAAGAGCTGCCGGCTGCCTCTCTCAGGTTAGCAGCAGCGCACGCCGCGCCGATTTTGTGAAGCGAACGTCGCCTTCGGTTGCACCCGTCAAGTAATTCATCCCCGGTGCTCTGCAGCGGCAGCCGCCGCACCAGCACACGGACGCACACACACGCTGCACCTCGGAGGAAGGAGAGGTCCCCTTGCCACGCCAGCCCGCAGCGCAGAAAAAGCCTCTGCGCTTAAGACAGTTTCTCTCCGCAAATGTCAAACATTCACCACCCCCTCTGATCCTGCCGAATAGGATTTAGCCATCTTGTTTAAGTCACATTATCCCTTTCCTTGGTAAACAGACAGGCAGTTTCTGCAGTAACAGAACAGCAAACCGCTGCATGAAAAACAGGCTCTTCTCCTTTAACAGGGAAAATTAATTGCCTAGGCATCTGAAGAACAAATATGTTCTTGTAACACTGAGGTTAACACAAAGGGAAAAGTTATCATTCTGTTCTGTCATGGCTGCACTTAATTTCAATGGGAAATAATCCAGAATTTTTATTAAGGGTGAGAGACAGACCTAGAAATTGCATAAAATTATATCAATATCAGGTCTAAAGGCAACGTCACTTAAAAGTAAACCAGTATACAACATTTTACAAAGACAATTTTATATCAGCGCCATTGTGTAGGATGCCAATTTTAACGTAATTATATTCCTTTTTTTATGTATTCTCTCTTGGTCTGAGGTTACCCTTTTAAAAAATAAACACTGTGAATTGTTCCATGAGGGCTAGCATTTTTTTTTAATGCTCTGTAAAACGCCATGGAAAGCAAAGACACTGTGCCAGCACTTATTTTTAGCAATTTAAGAGCTATTTTATCTCATCCGCATAGTTTTCCTGTGCAATTATTAATTTGTATCTCTTGCACAATATGATAATATCATCCACATGATTTTAATTTTTGCCAGAGCTCTGGCCCTGCTTTAGGCATAGACGATTTCTACAGAATAGTCAAACCACAGGACCAAATGAAACAGCTGCTTTTTGGGTTCCTGGCTCATTTTTGTAAGAAATTTGTGAGCTCACAGGTACAGAGCTGTGGGTTTCAGAGACAGAAGGAAATCTCCTCATTATGGAAACTGCTGAACTGGATTTGGTAAACTAGACTGCTCTTTCAACACACAGTAGAAAATAATCACTAGATCTTCATTTCTCCTACATATTTCTGTTGGAAAGCATTTTAAATTTAAGAAACGTTATTACCTGGAGCATTCATTTACAGACTCTGAAAACAAAACTGAAGGATACACAGAACTATGCATTCAAATTTCTAAAATGTAACAGCCACATGGATTCTGATTGCTAAGCTGAGGCCCCAGCAAAGCATTAATAAGACAAGCATCCTTTAAGTAGTCTTTCTAAGGAAGTTCTAAATTCTCCTACCTCCTAAAAGAAAGGACTGAATGTAAAAAGTTCAATTCAAGATCACAAACCGCGATGGGTGAATTCACAGATTTGCAAGGGCATGCAGATCAGTTAGATGCCCAGCTCTGATCAGTACTTTCAAAACATGTTCTCCAAATTTTACTCTGAACACAGCAAAATGTCAATTTTTGGAAGACATTCTCAAACTTGAAAAAAATAGCACAAGAATCAACTGTCTAACAGCCACATAGCTCCAACACTGAAACTGTCAGCTGAAGCTGCCCATGCCTACAGGTTTTTTCATGACTGAGTTTGAAGACACCCATTTAGGAACAGAATAACAACAGAAGAAACAGAGTGTGAGGTACAACTGCAGTCACAGGTCTCTGGCTCCTCCCTAGCTGCCAAAACCAGGCAGCTCCCTATTCCCATTGCTCAGCACCTCTCAAACCAAACTCTGTTCCCTCAGAATCCCTCTGATAAAATCTCTTTTGTACGTAAGACTTCTTCAGCTGCTGAGAAGTCCTGTTGCTGACGGAGACAGGTAAAATTATGACTGTGTGCACAGCACACATGTACAGATTTATGTAAGCCTTCTACAATGTTCAAAGGGCTTAACTTTGTGCATACCTTTACTTACATACTTCATCCCGTTATCTACATACACATATGCACATACACGTAACACCGAAGTGCCCAATTTCTGTTGTAGAAAGCTGTTCAGTTTTCACTGAAGGCACAGAGAACAGGAGACAGAGTAAAATCCTTAGGTGGACAGCCAGCTCTGCTGAAGCAGGACAGTACCACAATTATTTCCATACACAAGCTGGCAAAAGGACTAATTCGGAAGGAGAGGGTGTGCTTCCTTCAAAAGCGCAATACAAACTTTACACATTACTCCCATAAGGCAAATTTTAATACTGTGGTGAATAGAAGAGACAAGTCCACAATCAAGGTGGGGTTTTTTTCCACTGTGCTTGAAGTGGTGCAACAATGAAAAACATGCACAAGAATAGTCTGTCACTAAATACTGCTTTAGTGTGAAACATTACAGCTGGGCAGTAGGTGCATTTTACCCGCAGGAGGACAAGACTACCAGCTTGTCTTGCCTAAAGGAGGATGAGTTGGACTGACAACTGGGCACAGCAGCTTAAGCATAAGCAGCTGCATACAAGGGCTACAAGGGCTATTTTGAGACCATGATAAATCAACGTCTTTCCCGAGTTAACTCACACAGGCACTCCACATCACATTAATGGTAAATTATTCTAAGCTGAGACTGAGCTACAGGTTGACTTTGAAAATTCTTCTTTATGTATTTTGCCCGATCCAGGCAGAAGTGTGGAAAATCATCATTTACTCAAAAAAGAGAGATTAATATATAGCAGGAGATCAAATTCTGCCCATCATTAGTCTTACAGTTTTCACAGAAGTAAATGGGAAATGCTTCATATATCTGGGAGTGAAAAACAGCAGCAATTTAGTTAGATGAAGCCTTGCAAGTGAAAGCTGACTTCGGTTTGATCAAAACAATTGTTTGCTCTTAATTTCAGACTGCTTAGGTACCACCCCACCAACGTATAGTTGAGGAAGTAAGCAGAAGTTAAAAAGGAGGCTCATTATACCACAAAAGATAAGCATCATTCATTCACTTAAAGTAACTATAGTTTATTCCTAAGATAAATAACATTCACTATACCTGCAAAGGCTACAGTAAGGTCACTGTCTCAAAGGTAGCGATTCAAGCGTTTTCTTTATCTTTAGCACCATCCGTAAAATAGGTGTCCTGAGTGCCACTTCATTGACAAAACCAATTCCATTAGTTTAACATAGCATTATTACCATAAAAGATTAAATTGTCAGTATCTGCTGTAAGTAAAAAGTTTAATTTATCCCTTATGAGCTTTCAAGTTGAAATCTGCAGCACCTGCAAGCTAAGACGCTTGGATGTTCACCTCAGGGCTGTACTGTATTATGGCTAACGGAAAAAATTTCCCTCTTTCCTGGGAAAAAGTAGCTTTGTCAAAAGGTTTTGGTACACAAAAAAAAAAAAAAAAAAAAAAAAAACCAAAAAAAACAAAAACCACCCCAACCAAATAAAAAAACTCCAGCAGCTATTTCATGTTTGTACATTACATTCCTCTAACACTATGAGCTATAGAAGTACCGGACAAAGCAAAGAGTAAGTAATCTATGCACAGCTGAGGAAGACAACAAAACAAGGAAAATGTTATTCCATGAAGAAAACTAGATAGATCAAGCAGAACTTTAATTTCCTGAAGAACTCCCTTCAACATATTCTGTTTTTTCCCCACCCTTAAGACAGGCTAATCCCCACAGCAGTGCCAAGTATCTCTTTTATGGTTCATGCCCCTTATAAAATCACATACACTAATGTGCAATTCAAAGTGTTCTTTTTACCTAGATTAACCTGAAAATACTGACAGATTTTGCCTAATTGACGTAACTTCTCTAGAGAAAATTTCTCATCTGGAAAGAATCTCAAACTAAAAAGTCATGAACAGCACTGAAGGACTTGAAGAATTTTATACCTTTACAAATGTAAACCCTGGTCTCCTCTTAGATAGTTCTGAAGATGAAAGCCAAATTTAAAAAGTGAAATGTAAGAATACATAGCTCAAGGCAGTCATTTAAATCCTTACTGAGGTCTCTCTCATTCAGTAATCTCAGACATCTGGTTAAAACCAAGCAAAACCAGCAAAGCATAGTGGAGTATTTTATTTCCTTGAAACACAAACGTGAAAGACGTTTCTTCTGCAACAGAGTTAAGCCGCTTTCAACGTGCCCTTCTTCTGCAGCTGTTGAGTATGCCTGCTTTTTCACTTAAATGATGGTAACACACAATAATACCATCAATGGTGCAGGTGCCTCTGGCTTTCATTAGTCTAACATTGACAGCAATTACACTGAGGCAATAAGCAAGTCAGAACATCCTTTGGTTCTGCATGCACTCTTGGCTAGTATTTTCCAAAGGTATTCAGGAGTTTGTAATCAACTCTCAAAGAACAATAACAGACACTTTCTTTTTGTGACAGTCCTTAAAGCAAAGATCATTTAATCTGAGTTTCTATCATCTAATCTGCTTAGCACACCAGTTCAAAAATTTGTACATTTCCCGCAAACAGTCTGTTTAGCAATGCTTATGTAGACATACAGCATTCATTTCTTCCCTTTCAACCAGGAATTCTGTTCTGAAACTGTAACACAAAAAAAATGTGCCTTGCTTTAAAAATAGTCATCAGAATCCAGTGAATACAAGACTAAAGAATACCAAAACTCTAATACCAGCATGAAGCAGTTTATAATTTGTCCCCAATTTTCTGTTGGTCAGGTTTCTCGACCTGCAATTTAAGGACAACACCAACCCATCTTAAGGGACATTACGAGATTCAGCTGTACACCACGCCTTGGAGATACTAAGCAGTGAAAGGGCCTGAATTCACTAAATACTTTTTTAACAGATCTCATATCTTAACAGGGGCTAAACAATTTCAGAATGATAATTTATTTAGTATATTCTATCCTGAATTCTGTTTCCAATTATTAGATTGTAAAACTCTTACAACATGATTTTGAAAATGGAAATTGTGTGCCCTTATCATGCTGGCACTCACACTTACTACTTGGTCTCAGCAGAGACTGCCACATTAGAGACACTGCAGAATCCTCTAGCAGGTGGAAAGTAAAATTACAAATCTGAGAACATTCAAGATCCTAACAGCTGCTTCATCGGTAACGCTGTAGTTTCTAAACAAGTTCTAGCAGGAATGATGCAGAAGTAGTTGAGTGCAACACTCCTGGCATCAGCAAGAAGCAAAACACAGCACTAAAGAAATGGGGTGAAAAAACATGCCCAGTCTCTTTCTTGCACTCTTTCCAACACAGCACATCTGGACACATTATTAAGCAGCCACAAAAGAAGTCTGAAATACAGATCAATCAGTTAGTTACCTCTGGCTGAAGTCAACAGACCAAGCAACACAATGTGGACACAGCAAATCTCATGCTTCAGCTCCAGAATGCATCAAGAAGTATTCTTCTTATGGATGTGTAACTGGCCAGTTTATTCTGGGTTGTTTTGTTATTTACCACGTACTTTTTCCAGAAGTATCTGAGATAGGCCACAGCTAAAGAAGCAACACAAGATCGTGAAAGGAGTCCTTTTTCATAGATCAGTGTCTAGTACGTCTTGCTCACATGCTCAGGCTCAAAATAAACGCCCAACGTGCATTGGCAAGGAATTTTTCATCTTGGTCAGATTATATAACAGAGAGAGGCTGTCTTCCATTTGTTTCCCTGCGGAAGGGAGTAGAAGTGGGTGAGGACGATAGAAGGTGCTTGCATTTGCCTATACCTGGGAGCTCATTTTGCACAAAGGGTTCAGCATGGCATGCTGAAATCAATTCCTCGCCACTGCAGGGCAGCGGTTAGACTTCAGTAGAACCTGCATGTTCCTTGGTTATCTACGTTTAATATATGTCAGCCCACAGCCCTGTAAACTCGCAGGGTAGGGGGATGACTGTTTGGTACCCCGTGACAGGAAGACATACCAGATGACCCCTTCCAGCCTTAAGTTCTGTAAGTCCCAACATCATCGATCTATTGACATTTACAGACATATCCGTATATCTGACACGGGTCAGCAATTTACAATAATGCATTTTATTAATATGTCACCAGAGTATACAGTAAAAGTCAAGGCGGTCTTGCAAAATATTTTGCCAGTGCCTATGCAGAGCTGTAATTCTTACTATTCTGCAAGGGATTTGATTTTAAATTGTAGTTCTAGAAAGCATTCTATTAAATTGAAATGTATTTTTAATAACTTTCTATAAATGAGTTGCATATTCTGCTGCTAGCTCTGTGGTATTGTTTATTATTATTACACTAAACAAAGGAATAGATCAAAATAACATATTTATTAGACAAGTTAATTAACGATTAAAAATAACAAACCTGCTGCATATTTCTCTAGTTTACTAAAGTTAACCCAGCAAATGGTTGTCACATTAAACATCTTAACTAAAAACACTGATCCTAAAACACTGCAGACAAAAGGCATCAATAATGCACACCAGCCAAGATGTAGCAAAATCTCTCTGCAACCTCACTCACTCTCACCCCTCCACAGTGAGTTTCAGCAGATAGTTCTTACATTTTCCCTTCAGCAGATGACTGTTAAGATAAAAGTGGGACTGATGCTGGCTTGTCCTGCAACACTGAGAGCTCAGAAGACAGACAAAAATAATGAAGCTATCTGGCCAAAAAGTGAGAGAGAGCAGCTCTCTATTCTTTGTTTAAATATAAATTGGATTGTTAATACAGGTGACAGCAAAAGGACAGCAAAAGATCAGCAAGAAGTGCCGTCTAACACAGTAAGTTCATGTAGCCTTCTCCATATTACACCACAGTCTCCCATCTCCCTTTATGAGGCAGAGTCATTTTTGTACCTGCCTGTAAAAGTTCCAAAATAACATTCCACAAAAAATCAAAAGCTCAACCAATACAATGGCACACCTTTTGTCAAAATATTTTCTTCTGGAAAACTCCCAGAGTCACTACTTCAGATTTAAACAACCTCCTACCATATTTCACATACTATAGGAAAAAAAAAAAAATCCCAATCTGAAATTAGAAAGCAATAAAAATAGCTCAGCTAATAAAGTCTCTTGTCAACAGACATCAAGCTAATTTCAAAACCATAAATCTTGAGAAATCAGGCTTTAATAATTATTATGGTCTCAATCTGCACTGCCTTTCAATACAAAAAGAACAGCATTAAAAAAATTAGAGGAACAAATAGATCCAGTTCTTGAAGAGTTCTACATTATATAGGGTTTAAACAGTTGGGTTTTTTTAAATTGAAGTGCCTTGTTACGCAGGGATAACCCAAACCCAGGCTCTTAATGAACATTTATTTATCTGGTCTTTATTTAAGCTACATTTCAGTGCTAATTGATGCCATTTAACTTTCCTGTATTTATTTTTCCATCAAAAGAAATACACTGAAAATATAAAAAATCTTCTACTGAATAGTTTTCTATTCTCCCAACACCCTGCACCTATCTATCAACAACTATTATTTACCTAGAGAGCCACTAAGCTCTGTTTTGGCTGATTGATTGGTAACTGATTCCTTATTAAGGCCCAATCATGCACACGAATATGTATGTGCATGCAGAAGCTTCTCCTCAACAGCTTTGCAAGGCTACCACAGGCATGCCTGATTTTTTTTTTTTTTTAATACACCTCCTGGTTCTCTCTAGTCATTAGAAAAACAGGGGTAGGCAAGTCCTCTGAATGGAGGCAAGCAGCAGAAATACAGCAGTCAGTCTTTCACAAAAAGAAACAGTTTTGAAGTTTGTTGTCTTTTTTTAATCTGTGCTACGCTTAGGTAAAGCCCTACACACATCTCCACAGGGAATCCTGTCATTAGACAAGCACAAATGAATAATGTTGTCTGTTACAATATTTTCTTCCATGAAAGCAGATACTTAAAATATGGTATCAAGATTCAGCAGAAAGTTTTGGCAATTAATCCCACAAAAGTAATGATACATTATGAAGAACACTAGAAGGAAGTCAAGAGATCATCTTCTTCCCCAAGAGAGGTCCATTATACCCATGTCACCCCTATCACTCCAGCCAGCTGTTTTTCTCACTCGTTCTTAAAAGCTGACAGCAATTCCACAACACTCCCAGGTACTCCACTCCTCTGCTTCACTATGGAGAGACAGTAAATGTTTCAACGGTATTTAAGCTGAATCCCCCCTCGTTTCAATTTAAACACATTATGTCTTGCTTTACTCCCCAATAACACAGAAAACACTTTATTTCCTGCTCATGGCAGATGTTCCACACACTTCAAGACTTTCACAATCATCCCTCAGCCTTCCCTTCTCTAGAATAAATAACTCCAGCTTAGTAAATATTTTTCCATAGATCCCATCAAGTTTTCCAAGCGGCTGACAGTCGTCCTTCGTTCTCCAGCTGATCCATCTCAATACACAGCAGTCAAACCTAAATGCAGCACTCCAGCATCAGGCCTTGTAAGTTCTCTGTGGGGCAGAGTAACATTGCATGCCTTGCAGTTCAAAACATCAGCTTCCCAGCATGATGCACCCTCTCCCCCATCTTCTTCCCCTCCAACAGCATCACATTGTGGAACCATTATACCTCTCAGATCCTCTTCTGCACACTGCTGTCTATCCACCTGTCTTGCATCTGAAAAGCTGAGCATTTCTGCCCAAGTAAGAAGTCTCCAGCTAGTCCTATTTTACTTGGTATATCTTTGCCAGGTTGTCAGAACGATTTTGAAGCCCCATACTGTTCTTCAATATACTTGCATTCTTCCCAGCTTGTTGTCTGCTACAAACATGATAAATGCCATCTATTCCACCATCTAGGTCACTAATGAAAAATAATGACAAAAGCCATTCATCCGGGTTTCTTACACCTGCAGCCCATTGTAATTTCCTGCTTAGTGTTTCTACCCTACATGCAATACAGCAAAAGGTATCTTAAAAGCAATAGTATCCCTGCCCCACACTCCTGTGCCCCCCCTCCCAACAGATCTGCTGGTATGGCTTGTTCGTAAAACTTGGCTTAAAAAAAAAACAAAACAAAGTTCAGATTTACAGAGCAGTATTCTAAAAGCTTTCTGGATTTAGATATACATACTTGGTACTCCTGACAGACTCATTTCAACCACAAAAACAGCTGTATTTTTAAAGGTAAATGAAAACATTTTAAGTGTCTTCTAGCATAATCTAGGAGAGAAGCATTCACAAAGTATGACAACAATCTACAAAAACTCATCTTCAGCAGCACCTCAATTCTACTAAGAACCACAGAACATTGGAGGCTGGGTCTCAAGGCCTTACCCACATGCCTGGTTTAATCCCATTTCCATCGCATGCTGTGTTCAAGTGGGATGTCTGTCTAGTCACCTGACTGTAAAATACTAACATGTAGCAGAGGGAAAAACAGCATTCCCAACGTCTGTGTTTCCTGCGCCACCTTTACAAAGGCACAGGTGAGCTTTTCCATTCAAGCTGGAACAGCAAGAATTGTTTGCTCCCGGCCACACGCTCAGCCCTATGTTAGGGACACCTGGATAAGCATGTTTGTCTCAAATGCTATGCTTGCCATCTCTGCCTCGGGGCATGACCACACTAATCATTCACGAGTGAAGCCACTGGGATAAGAGGAAATGCGATTACATGCAATTACACTGTCTTTTGAACCGTGGCAACCAACACACAATGAGTGTAAGAGACTCCCAAAACCTCTGTCACCCTTTTAGACCGTCACTTGCTCCCACCATCCCTTTCAGGCAAGAATGGCAATACTATGGATTCACTTTTCCCCAGTACTCTTCCTGACCTTCTCACATGCCTCTGAGAGCTGTCACAACACTCAGTAAACCTCACAGGTCTAAGCTTAACTGGCTCACCAGGAAAAAATGTGACAGAGAAGTGGAAACACTGCAACATTTGGGAGAAAGGACAAGCAGACAGAGAAGGCAGAGAAGAAAAGCACATGGATGGCAGGAAAGTATGCTAATGCCACATCAGCACAGTCATCACAACTCGGGGAACATGGATTTTTTAAAGACTGAAGAGGCAGAACTGGCTAATTAGCCCTTGCAGAACAGAAAGGTATCCTGCCAAAGCAGCATTTTCCTTCTTGAAGTCTACAAGACAAGAGCTCTGTCATGCTGCCATCCATCCCCGCCTTTCCTTTTCAGCCCGTCACAAAAGCCACCCACCTTCCTGCTGCCCACAGTTTTGGCTGAAGTAACCTGTTCAGTTTCTGCAGCCTCCAGTCTCACAGTGAGCTATTAATCCCTCCCCAAGCACTGCTCATGCTCCTGCCCCTCATTTTAGTCACAAGAGCCATCACCCATCCTCCCATACACAAAGCACTCGGCAATCAGACTGTTGGCATGCCTATCCCCATCTGAAAACTACATTCACAGAGTGATTCCTGCAAGCCTAAACCTGGCTCAGGATCCCCGCCCCAGCTCTCCACTACTCTACCCCACAGAGCACACCTGCAAGGAAGGCGCTCGGCTTTAGGCAAAGGCTGAAAACACTAGCGGATGGAAAACCTCCAAAAAAACAGAAGTGTGTCAAGAGAGGCATCCATTCCACAAAACTTTGTAAGACCCATAATTCCCACGGGGAGAGGAAAGCAGATACTTGGAGGAAGGGAAGTGAACAGGGTCCAGAAGTTTTAGGCAGACAGAGAGCTGCTTGTAGAGGCAAAACTGTCCACAGCCACAAACATTATGGAGTACGTTCACAAGCGACTGACGAAACAAAACAGCCACTGTGACCTAACTATACAGCAGGCACCACCCCCAGCCATGGACAACAGAGGCCCTGGAAGTCAGCATGGGGTGCCTCCTCCTGCCACGCTATACCCTGGCTGCTTTAAAGCTTGAAAGTCTGTCTATGGGCCACGCACACATGTAAGATCAAACCAGCCTTCCTCCTCCTCCTCCAACTCTTCCTGTAGCTGTCTCAACTGTTATTTCCCAGCACTATAGTATAAAGCCTTCAGAGGAAGATGCATCAGGATTGTTAGCACCTCCCAGCTCGTTCAAGATCTCTGCCAGTGAGGACATGCCCACTTTGGTGCTCCTCCATGATCCAGCTGTTGTCCCAGGTCCTCCAGAAGCAAGCATTCATGTTCTGAAATACTATCTCACTGCCAGTCCCTCTCACATCTAGCAGCAACCTCCTCATACTGTCACTGAAGTAGCTTTCACTCTTCTCACGGCACAGGTTAACCAGCAGAATCCATTCCTCAGAGCACCACCCTGGCTTTTATAGGAGGGCAAGGTCTTGCTGGAAGCACAGTTGTGAAAAGAAAAGGGGAAAGGCAGACAATCACGAACAGCTAAAAGGTTCAGAAAGGGACCCATCATGGGGAGAGTGACACAGAAGGTAGTCTGGGTAAAATAAGGACTAGCAGATATGAAAACTTAGTGAAAGAGGAAGGTGAGAGCCAAGAAGGATTATGGGTCACAGACAATAGCCAATATGTTGAAAACATGCCTGCCAGAAGATGTAAGGCAGGCAGATCCCTGATGTTCACTAACTGCCTCTTATACCTGACAGCAGATACTTAGAATATAGGTGATCTTACTGCTATGAGAGGAACGAATACGTTGCGCAGAAATCTGAGTGTTTCTTTCCTTGCAATAAAACCAAACATTTATTTGTATGTTATACCTCACCTTTAATCGCCACCAAAAAAATCACCAGCAAAATTAAAAAAAAAAAATAAAAAAAAATCTATCAACAGAATTCTTTAAGCAGAGCACAGGTTCATCAAACAATCATGTAATCTCCCCAGAGCCCCACCATGACCCCAATCCTACACAGGCTAAATGTGTGCATGCTAGAAATTGCACAGCCTCAGAAAGCTCCCTCTGTAGATTAAGAGAGTATTCAAATCTTCGTAGCATCAGTGCCAAAAAAAAAATCAGTTCATCAATACAGCATAGGACAGCCTGGATCATGCAATTCATGAGGACATTACAACTCCTTTGCGACCAACAATTCTTTCTGACAAAACTTTGAATTTTCCTTAACTGAAGAAAACTGGACTTCCCAAAATTAATGCCAATAGGAAAAAAAAACAACAAAGAACAAGAACCTGTTTCATATGTCAGAATTTTGAGGTTTACTATTTGAAATTCAAGCTGCATTGACTAGCAGTGGCTACCCACACTATGTTCTTCTGCCAGTTTTCTCACTGGGTAAGTACCTTCTCAGGCAGCAAAATGAAATAGGTGGTTATACGGTCATTTGTTCTTCTTGCGTATGTCACACAATTTTTAAGTTTTACTAGAACAAATATCAAAGAGAAATAATTTTACTCACAATGCAACTTCTGTTCAAAGAACAAGTGAGAGGACACAGCCAACGCTAATTTAAAAATACTTACAGCAAGTATCTTTCCAAAATATTTTTGTTATTCCACATGCGTCTATCACATTTGCCACTGAGAATTTAGTCACATAGTTATTTTGCTCACCCCTAGACCCCAACCTGCTGCTCAGAGATCACTGCTGCCTTGCCTCAGCAGCTCACATTTCCAGCCATTAAATTTCCCTAGCATTTTCCCTCTGCTCTTGCTATATGCTTTACTGCTTCTATGTACACAGAAACACTGCAGACACCACAAGCTGCCAGTTCAACAGGTAATGCAGGATACAAGGGCAGAACCAACAGAAACAGAACAATTCACTGAAAAAGGCCACAAGCTGGAGAGCAAGAACAATATGTTAGCTAATTCATCAGACCTCCATCCCATCACTCTTTCTTTGCCTCATTTTGTCAGGTTCGCTATTTAAGTTTTACTAGTGAACTGATAAGGTCTTTGCTACCGCTACCTCTTTCTAGAGATTCAATTATTTTAGCATCCCAGCACCTGCTTTCACATTGCCAGTAATCCGTCAGCCATGAGATCTGGCCCTCAAAATCTAGACTGAACCTCCTGTGTTACATAAGAGCTATTTGCTTGTATACAAATATTTTAAATATTTAAAATTTCATTTAAACTATTCTACAGCAAAAACATTTTTAAAATTTAGGCAAAGCATGGAGGCACCCAGACACCTGATTTTCTTTGCTCCCTCCAAGCAATTCCCCCATCCTGAAATTCTGCAACATCCCTACAGGACAACAACTTGACCCTAGAGGCTGATTTCATGCTGCTTTTTCCCTGTGGCTTAATTTGATCACAATTTTGATAAAGAATTACTTAAGATTATTTTTCATTCTTGACCCTGTCCTGTCCTTGCCTAACAAAGGTGCCAGCAGAAACAAAATTCGACCAGGGCACAGCACACCCAGAGCACTGTGAAGAAGCATAGTACCTGGTCAAGCATGGGCCAGGTGATAATTTACATTACTTGGACACCACAGCACTCACAGAGTAACAATACATAAATATCACATTACACAATTAAGCTTTAAAACCTGAATGCCTTATTTTCTGGACATCAATGCTCCAGAGGTAGCCATGTTGCTTCAACAAATCCTGTGATGTTCTGGGTCTTGAACACATATCCATGTGATTAAAGAATATAATGGACAATGCTGTATGAACCTATATGTCCTATTAATACAACAAAGAATAGTTTTTAAATGCACAAAAACATCTTCACTACCTGACATTTTTTTGTAGGTATAAAGACTGTGTGCATATACACACAATGAGCATGAATTTGCCAGTAACAAGGTTTCATCAAGCTTCAAAATATCCTCAAGCGGTGCATCTATCCTTCACTGAAAATGGACATGATGAATTACATTAAAACAGCTAGCTCCTTTCGCTAACATGTGATATGATAAATCATAAAGAGAGGATGTCACTGTGTAAAACCCACACATGCAATAGTAAAACATGAGTCAAGAGAACATGCAGAGAGATGTAATGATATTAATATTGGTACAATTGAAGCGAGGATGCAAATGTGCATGTGAAAGCGCCAAAAGAAACAACAGAACAAGATTAAATGGAATGGCCTGTACTGATAGGCAAGGACATAACTAACAGCAATAAACTACCAAGGGACGTGTTGTTTATATCACAACCAGGCCTGTTCTCTCCACAGCACAAAGGACTCATCCGCAGAAGACCCAGCGCTGGCAACAAGGCTACACAGCACGCTGCACACGCCATTGCTCTTCCCCTTAAACCAACACAACTTTAAAACAAGGAAACACAGACAATGGGCATCAGACTTGTGTAAAATTTATGCAGGCTGAAATAAGCAAGATTGTGGGGGCAAAGGATCGTGCTATGCTGTTTGCTCCTAAAGCATACAAAAAAAATGTCCAAAACTGACTTTTCCACTGTCAGTCACAAGGAACCCAAGAGATGCGATGAGGATTCAACAGCTGGTGGCCCTTGTCCCTCATGTCACACACAAGTGACCTGCCCAGACACGTAGGCTTTTTGAAGTATTTTGAATTCCTTGTTCAGAAAATGCATCAAAATCTCAGTAAAGTACATATAAGACTTAGCGTTCATTAACAGATCTCAAAAGAAGTTGTCAGTGTAGGAATCTCCTTTGTACAAAGGAGGTTTTTTTTTTACGAGTTCATAAAATTTTATCATCTGGTTTGATGCTATTCAGCATTTTCATCAGTGATAAGGAAATTAAAGCCACTGCTGAAATTTCAAAAGGTGAAACATTGAAGAAATGATAAATATTGAGGATGACAAGGTTGTCGCATACGAAGCAATCTGGATCACTTGGTAATCTGTGCTCCTTTAAAGAAAAATGTATTTTAATGACAAATGCAATGTTAAGCATCTAGAAACATGAGTGTCTGCTGCACTTAGGAAGCCACCATTAAGAAAAATAACGTAGGGTGCTTAGAAGACATTGTTCTCCCAGTGTGTTGCTGTGACAAAAGGTGCCGACAGAAACACAGAGCTATAAAAGGGAGATAGGATTTTTATGTCTCCCCATAGCATGAGCAAAACATCACAAAATCAGACTTGCAGGAAAAAAAAAATTTCTCCTCAATGACAGCAGTATGAAAACCTTCACAGTTATGGACTTCAGTGTACTTAGTTTGTCAGAAAGACAGAGATGTGGTTATCGAGCACCAGACAGTATACCAACTACAGTACACTGCCACCAGGGGAAAAAGCAGCCAAAAGAGCACATTCGGGTTTAACAAAGAAGCGCATACAGAAACGGCGCTACTAACACTTAACAACAAAGCATATGCACCTTAAGAATTAAACATGGGCTATGGATAGTATCCATCTGAGCACAAACCATCCATGGTAGCACTGAGAGATTCACTACCTGGCAACAATAATTACTTCACTTTCCAAATTTAAGATAATGGTAATCTCCCAAATACTTTAAGACTAAAAAGTGACTAGTTTTCTTTTTATAACTAACGCTTTGTTGTTTATTACAAGTGTACAAGATGAATATATTGGATACAGTAATTTGAAAGTCCAAAGCAGATTTCACCTTACTTCAAACTCAGATAAAGCTGAAGAAAATAAGCAGATATAATGGAAATGAAAATCAGATGGAAGAAAAAAAATACCTGATTCTACTTTCAGGGCTCTAAAGTGCAAGACCTTCTCAGTTCTACACACAGCCTCCACTCCTTCCAGAAAAGCCCTCTGTCTTTGACATACTGTGCAGCAGTACTGTTACTTGCTGATATCAAAACAGTTATTCTTGACTTTGACACCAAAAAAGCCATTTTTTTTGTTATGCTACTATGCCTGAAAAACTCTAAACATGGATGCAACTAACCCAACAGAAGAAAGACACTCTTTTTTAGATCTAATTTAGATCAGCAAGCGAAGTCTGTTGCTCTAACACACAGGCAAAGAGTGATAAAAGCACCTGATGCACATGCAATAGAACTGGAACTTTATGAATAGGTGATAAGCTGTACCCACAGAACAGACTGCACCACCCAAGCTATCTGAGTCTGGAGACAGAAAGGGCCAGCTCCTGCCATTCTGGGCTTACAACCCTACTTGCCTGCCTGTTTTGCCCCTCCACCTCCTGCCAAAGGTGAACACACCACAGAGACGTGCAACAAGGACTTTTCTGGGGGCAACCTTGCCCCACATCCCTCCCTCTAGGCACATAGAATTCCTTCAGCTGCCACCAGAGGGAGTCTTCTATCACCACACACTAATTTGCAGTAAAAATTCCTGCCAACAAAAGGTATGTGAGCTACGGCCGTAGACGCAGACACTCTGAAGAACAAACATCTAAATCTCTGTACTTTAGGTATAACAATGGTACTTATCAAAACATTCACCTCAGGTCAGCCTGTTTACTTCATCTCTACACAAACAGTAGTAGCAATAAAGTGTACACAGAAGAGACCTACAGCAATACGAATTCCCAGTTCAACACTGTTTCATAGCCTGAGGAACCTATTGCTCATTTAGGTGTAACTGCTGACACGTGCTCTGAAGAAAGTTCTCTAAGCATTCGTTTTTCTCCTGCAATAATTTTAACTGGATGTTACACATTACTGTAACTTAAGGCACTGAGATTCTCTCAATGAAACCAGATTGCACAGCCTGTGCACTTTCAGAGAAAAATAAAATCCAAACAACCCCTAAAACTTTCACAGAGAAACAGAGATTTTATTTCAATTACAAATACAAGTTTTAAGTAACTGGAGTATCATCTCAAGACTGCATTTTGAATAGCTTTTATAATTAGCATGGAGAACACTTCTCAAAAATCTAGTATTATTTATAGTGATCTGTCTGAAATTGTTCAGATAACATTCTCCAAAATTAATCACTATTTTCCAGAACTTAAGTTTCTGTCTTCAGCTATAATGAACAAAATTTGAATTTCTGCACTTCGCAAATGATGTACCACCACACAAGCAATTTCAACACAATAGTGCCCTTCTGCAAAAATACATTCAAAGAACAAAGCTCCTAAGATGCATGCATAGCATACACACAGGTCCTGAAACATACATACAGAAGACAAGGGAAGCAGCAATGCTTCTTACATGTTTTGGGGTGCTTGGAGGCTTTTGTTTGTGTTTTTTTTCAATTCTTCACAGTTGCTCAGAAGTAATTTCCTTGACTGTCTTTTGACAGTTGTGTCCTTCAAGCCACAAAGAAGCCTATACAATTAGGGAGATAAAACTCAAAAGCAGCTGTTGGGAGAGTTAGGCTTGTACTATAAATGTGTTCCACTTCTGGGGGTTTCCTTTGGGTGTTCTGGCATCTGATCTAAACACTTTTCCTTATCGCAAGTCACCCATATACATAGACAATCTTTTTACAGATAAATCTATCTGTAAGCACACAGAAACTGTCAATCAAATTCCAGTTTTGTCCACCTACGTGACACTGACCTTGGAGTATTTGTTTTTTTCTTGAAAAAGTATGGTTGGCATGATTTCACAATTCCATTCTACTCAATTTCTCATTCCCACTTCTTCCCCTAGGTTAACTGATAATCCATATCTGTCATTGATAAAAACTTCCTTACAAAACTGTTGTTAACTTTCTTGAAACTTATTTAATTAAGCCCCTAATCAATCAGCAGTTATAACTAGTGTTTCTCTTTAATTCTTGTCTGGTCACACTCTTGTGTTGCTGTTACCCAAGGATATCAGCTCCTTCACTGTAATGTATAAATGAATTTTATGAAAATTCTGTGACCAACTTCGACATTTCCACAGGTGCAAGCAGATTATATCATTGCTGCTACTGAACTAGAGTCCATATTTTCTAATTTCTGAAATTAGTTTCAGAGATGTCAAGAGAAGGACAGATGCAGCAAAAATAAATACATAAAAGTTACCTAGCTCTGAATTAAACTGAAATTGACAGGTTAAACAAAAGAAAAAGGAAAAAGAACTGATATAGTCTAGAAAGTCAGGTATTTTGTTTCTACGGCAGGTGCTTTAACCACTGAAGCTGTAAAGAAAGGAGGAACCTCCTCTAACTACCTGCTTACTTATTTTTAAGTATTACTCCTTCTGAAGGCTTCTCTCCACCTAACAGAAGCCCGTTGTTAATTCATTTTTAGGAGAAGGGCATTTTAAACCAGAATACACCTACTTCAAGCTGAGGGTAATTTTGAGCCACAGCCCTGGAGTTCATATCCTATCTCTCTGTAGTTCTCATTTAGCTGTACTCTGTGGCTACAGGAAGGAAACAAAGAGGATAAAGACATCGATGCTTTAAAACCAGTGATGTAACTCACTCAGTTAATCCAGAACATACACTGAGATCTCTCCTCCGGAAACCTACTCCACTAGCTACACTCTGAATGTGTAAAGGATAGGGATTTTTTAGATGCGATCGGGCATTCTCTGGTTCATCAGACGATCCACATGCTTCACACACAGATGTTAGCAACACTTAACTCTGATCAAATTAAATCTGTATTTCTGGATCTGGCTTAACATTAAGCACAAATGTCTCCCTTGATATTCAGAAATCTTTGGGAAAAAAACCACATCAATAAAAATATCATAACAATACTTAATTAATCCTTCCCTGTAGTGGCAGCATGCAGAAATACACTTCCATATTATTTTCTGATTGATAGAGTTGCGAAGTCGAATAGTAACAGCCACGCAGGTTTACAATCACGTTCAGCTTACATAAAGTCAGTTTTGCTGCTGGACACAGCCTTAGAGAAAGTTCCCAGCCATTCATTCTGACTCCATTTCACCACAGCCTGCCGCCAGCAAGGCATTTGTGCAGCTAGACAGTCAAACATGCTGAAGAACTTGCACGAAGCTAGTTGCAACACGGCTCAGTTCTGCCTGTGTCCACACAAGCACTCAAGCCAGCAAAGCCAGGGGGTGGATGCTCTGAGGATGGAAAAACTCACCTCTTTCTCAACCAGCAACACTTATCTCAATTTATGGCAACCATGCTAAAGTTAACTTTAACTTTTAAACATGTTTTTATCTTCAGTTCTTCCTTTAGGAGTTGCTGTATAATAACTATGTAAAATCAGAATTGGGTTTAACCATAGGAGGCCCACAGTAAGCATAACTTATTTCAGGAGATCCAAAATGAGGCCCCACAGCCACAGACAATCTGGGGAAGAGCAGAAAAGTTACATCCGTTCCCTCTCCAAGTTCCCTATAATTTATGTCCTCAATCCCCTCCCACACTTCTGGCATCAAGCTGAGCACATAGCTAAGTAAGTCCAAGAGCTCTGGATGGCTCAGCAGAATAGCTAGGGAAAGGCTGGTAACTCCGTATCGGTCAAATATCACTTCTTTTCAAATGATCTGTTATTCTGTATGCTTCCTGCCAAATACCCACTGTTCCATATAACCATGTTATATATACCACATATAATATACCATATCCCATCCCATGGAGACTTAGAATCAGTAGCCTCCTTTATGTTGTCATAGAAAATGTATTTTTAAATTATCTGCAT
>Ga0181612_171425_pt1 | contig 32021 bp, 16 predicted proteins | sample HoacroProtozoa21_FD_119630 | JGI IMG/M metagenome (GOLD analysis project Ga0181612, IMG submission 119630) | Hoatzin crop microbial communities from Cojedes, Venezuel. Combined Assembly of Gp0051906, Gp0051904, Gp0051908 | reverse complement strand
GCAGGACGTCATCTCCGCTGCCCCCCCCCCACCAGCGCTCCCCCCCCGCAAAAAACAAAAAAACATCCTTTTTTTAAAAAAAAAAAAAAAAAAAAAAAAAGTCTAGCATAAGGAGCTGGTTAAAAAACAATAAATCAGTGGTGAAATGTGGATAACAACCTTCTCTGTAAAATCAACATGGATTGTGTTCCTGCAGAGAGCCGTCTGACAGCCTGGTTGAAGCCTGACTGCTTGCAGCCAGATTTTTCTTTTTTTTTTTTAAAACAAGCTGGAGGAGTATCTTGGATCAGGGGGAGGCGAGGAGGTCTCTTCCTTTTGTACATGGTTCTGCTGTGTTAGAAAATCAATAAGCAAGGTCCTGACCTCAGCATAACTTCAGACATCACTCACGACTCCTTTGAATCTCTTCCCTCCCAAAAACCCAATTTTCCTTTTAATCGTGCACACCAGAGGGAGTGCTGGCAGGGAGAGGAGGTCTTGCCTCATGACGTGGGCAAAACCCATTTGCACCCTTCTTTCCTGACAGGTAGAAATCTAATTAGAGGAGGAACGTTCCCGGGGAGGGCAAGGGGAGCGGGGTTAGCCGAGGTAGAACACAGCACAGCAGGAAATGCCGAAAAAGAAACCATATGAAGCGTGGAGGTGCTATGGATTAATATGAGAATTCCCACTATCCGACCCCCCCCCCAGCCCAGAGGGGAGGGCATCAAAAATAAAACGCACATTCTTTTTCTCCCTTCTTGTTTCAGCACTGGGCTATTTTCTGTTAAATTCCCCTTTTAATAAAAAAAAAATTAAAAAAAATAAAAAAAAATAAAAAAACCAAAACAAGCACCATGCTTTGCCACACATTCTCCCTCCAGCCGACTCCTCAGGCTGGCTAAATTGGGTGATTAAAATATAGGAAGGCCTCCAGATTCCCCTCAGGACTGTTTTTAATATCTGTAAAACTGCCACTTTGTCTTGCCAAGGTAAACACCATCGCATGCAGTTCAAAGGTGAGCAAGCCTAAATGTTTCCCTTCGCCTGAAAGGAATCTGCCTTGGGACCCCGCGGGCCGTGCCAGAGGGGGGACACGGCCGAGCCCAGACCACGGCACTGTGGCCGGAGAGGCATCTGTGTACACAACGCTAACTTCTCCCACACAAATACTAAAAATTTCTCATTAAAAATTATTGCTGTGTCAACATGTGAGGCCGTTCAGCCCCCAGTCTGGAAAAGACGTTCTGGTTTTTTCTTGCCTTTGCTGGGAAAGCGGCGGCGGTAGGGAGGGAGGGGGGAGAGGAATGGGACATGGGACGTGAGACCGGAGTCATCTGCTGCTGACTTTGGATCTCTTCTTTCTCCCTTGTCACTCAAGTTGAGATTTCCAACTGTTCCACTTCATCTATTTTAGTTACTTGCTACCCAGATTTTTTCCCCCTCTCCTCCTTTGCTCCCTATCACAGGGCTTTATATTTCCCTCACATGGCTGGGCTGGCTGTGGCGGTTGGCGTTACTTTAAATGGAAATGCAATTTTAAGCCATGTCTTTTGTCATAGTGGCTGCAGCGCCTTCAGAGCAAGATTTGCTGTTATCTGGACCCATCTATACAGATGCAGCCATAAATCCAAACATGCTCTGCCCATCCGTGATCCCTTCCATGGGTGGCCAAGAATTTGTAGCAAAACAGCGTGGGGACCAAACATTTGACCAGAGCCATAGAGAAAATTTGCATCAGTCTTGTCAATTCAGACTCTTAATTCTGCCCTATGATGTTGGGCATTTTGCTCCAACACACCAAAATAAAGCTTAAAGAAAAGCTTTGTTATCAAGAGAGGTGAAGGATAGGAAGTCACCCCGGGGAATGAAAAAAAACAGGATGGGGTTGGGAGGGTAGGGCAGGGACCCAGTTGTGTGCTGTATAACTGAGCAGCCACCCCTGCTTGAAGTGTGTATATCTCAGGGGAGGGCTGGGTGGCAGGCGAGAGGCTCCCAATGCCCCGCTCCCCAACGCCGTGCCGGGATGCATGCGGGTTTGCGCCGAGACGACATGAAATACAGTGACGTGTAATTAACCTGGTGTAATGCTATATATCAATAAGTTAAAAAAACCAACAACTTGCTTTGAGGTCAGGCACCCACACACACAACCCAAACAGTGGAGACCTAATCCAAATTTATTGGAGTTTGTAACAGCTGGACTTATGCCTCTAATACCTTTTAAGTGCCTCTTTTAACAGTGAACTGAGTGTGTCTTTCATTAAGGTAGAGTTGAAAGTATGTTAAGTTCATAAGCATGAAAATGGCCATTTAGTTCTCTTGGAGATTAATTCTGCCTTCAGTTTACTCTCCTGGAACCCCATTAATGTCTGAGATTTGGTCTTTAGTGTGCTATTTGCATAAGATCTGTTTATTATAGGGTCTCTTGATAACGCAAAAATATTAAAATATTTCTTTCCCAAAATACCTAGGCATTAATCTTGGAATCCTCCTAATGTCCTTAATTTGCCATCAAATCCCATGACAGGAACAAATGCGCTTTCTAATCAGCAATCTTTTCTCGCTTATAGGCCCTGGTCCAACAAGCTTTTAAGCAAACAATTTACTTTAAGCAATGAATAGTCATACTGGAACCAATGGAACAGCTCGTGTGTTGTGATGGATTGGGGCCATAGAAAGTTGCCTTGATGAAAATGTCAATGCTCCCAAGAGCTGGTGAAAACATATTTTTATTATAAACACACAGAGGAACTGTTTTGATCTGAACATTATGGGGAACAAGCTTTGAACCAATGCTTTTTCACGGTCAGACCTAAACAGAAATTGAACACCACCAGGTTGGATGACAGCTTAAAAAGGCAGCCCAGAGCCAGATTGATGTTTGTGTATAATGAAATCTAGTATTGATGCGATACGGACACTGTCCAGCCTCTATGACTTCTTAGGATGATGTACAGAGAGCGAGGAGAAGATAAATATCAAAGGAGCACAAGAAAAGTAAGTCTCAACACTAAGAGATAACATTGTTTTGAGAAGCTATTTTGCTGCAAATATTTTGAAGATAAGCTATGGCCAGATGTAAAATACAGAAGTGACAACGATGTCTGAGCATTATGTATAGACATTTATCATGCCCGAGTTTAAGTCAGCAAATCAAAGCTGGACCATTCACCAGCCACGAACTAACAACTGGAGATGGGTTCACAGAGCCTTCACAAAACCATCATTTTGTACCCACACCAATACGTGCCCGTGGGCACCAGGCAGCACGAGGACAGAGGAGTTTGGGCAGCTGCTCCCTCTCCCCTGCCCGCAGGTGGTTTCAGGTAGCACCGCTCTGTAGCAAGGCACAAATTGTTAGAAGAACAGACATCACATGGCAGCACATGCGACTGCCAGATAAGAAGAGATAACAGACAACAGCTAAACACCAGAGACCAGAATGGATTTAATCCCAAATTCCTGCTGCAGTGGATGGGGAATCACCTCTGTTTTTATGAATATCATATGTCCATCTGTTTGCTGGATTGCCATTGCGGTGCCTGCTCTGTGATCACCAGGGCTTACTCCCACACCAGAAGCAGACTGCATACAGGTTCAGAGGGTTGATGGCAACCCCAGCTGGCCCCATTCACCAGTACCTAATGGGCAACACAGGTGTCCTCCACCCCAGAGGTCCACCTTGCACCACACTCAGCTTGGCACAAGGGGCAGAGGGCCAGGAGTCAAGCCAGAACAAGGAACCTGGGGGCAAATGAAAATGCATGTCCTAAAAGCACAAGGGAGACAGGGAGGAGCATTTCTGGGAATGAGCAGGAGCCCTGGCTCGGAGACAGTGGGGATCTGCATAAACCCACCATAAATGGTTTAAACTAGCCTGGATTTGCTGCTTTTTTTGGAACACCTCACCTGCAAACTCTGAAAGGTACCTTTGCACTGACACAACTTCTGATGTTTTCTATGCAAAGACAGGACAAATCAAACAGGACTCCGGGGCAAAAGTTATCCATGGTTTCTCATACCACTGCAAAAATGGGTCACTGCTGAACAGGTCAGACAACAGATTTCAAAGCGACATTAATAGCAGAAACCTTTACCAGGACACAGTGGAGACCAAGAAGCCTCCATAACAGGGTCAAAAAAGGGGGGAAGACATATTCAATGTCAGACCCATCACTAACTCAAACAGAATAGACCCTCCACCCCACCATGCTGCTAAACTTCCAGAATGGAGGATGTGTCAGGGAAGACTCCTTCTGCTCTTATTTTTCCCCCTGATTACCAGCAAGCAGACCGAGCCACAGGCACAGCACTGGGTGAGACACACTGGGGGCTGACCCAGCACAGTGCAGGGTAGGCTTGCACCTGGGAGGAACACTCACACCAACAGCAGTCCCCGGTAAGAAGTGTTCCAGCTTGCAGCCTTTGAGCAGGTCGCAGGGACAGGAGGCATCTCGGCAAGCCCACAGCCTGGTGAACCAGCCTCCCACTCCTGGAGGAGAAACCACAGCCTGGAAGTAGGAATAGGCGCATTACCAGCACCGCAGCAGGGAAATAGGGAAGCAGAATCGAGGTGGTAAAGGAAGGGGTGAGGCAGAGGAGGGAGCTATGTCCCATCAGTACCTCCCCACTGGGTGCCTTTGGATGTGGAAAGCTGCTGGATGGGGGGGGAACTGGGCAAAGAGCCAGAGAGGAACAGGCTCTTCAACGACTTCATCTGCAACAAAGCCACATCCTGACTGCAAATCTTGCAAATCAATTATGCCCACAGGTTGTTGGGTTGCAAAGGCAGGGCAGAAGGAGTTTATTTTCTTTGCTTTTCTTAGTAAACCACAAGACCATTTCCTAGCACGTTATCCCAAGAATGACAGGCAGGGCCAGGGCTGTCGAGTGCCCGGGAAGAGGCTGCCAAGTCCCAAGGATCACCGTTGCTAATTGGCTCCTCTGAAATGAGCGTGACAGAGAGCCACATTTTCTCACCCGCGGGTTCGGGGTTATATTTAACTGGCCGAGGCAGAATTAAATGTCAGCCTGGCTGGAAGGGGAAAAAACAAAACAAAACAAACAACAACAAACAAAGTGAGAACTTGTCATTAAGCTGGGGGGGGAAGTCAGTGCTAAGTGCGCTGCGGACGGTGCCCACACACAGGGTTGGCAGGCAGGGGCAGCCCTGACAGCAAGAAGGAACCAAGGGATTCATCCCTTTAAAAACACATAGTTTAGATTGAGGTTATTTATTTTGCTTTAAGCAACACAGGGGACTGGGGAGAGGGGAGGCAGATGATGGGGAAGTTTGTCCCTTCTGATTTCTCTGCTGGATATTCCTACCCCTCAGTTTGATTGCAGCCACTGACTTCCACATCCAGCAGCACTGTGGGCAGAAGCTTCCAGCAAAAAGGGGATGGGGTGGTGAGAAGAGACAGGGGCAGAAAACTCCTCAAACACATCTGGAGCTACTGAAGGAAGTCTCATTCAGCTGGAGCACAGGTCCCTTTGGGGGTGATGAAAGAGGGTGGAGGAGGAAGGGAAAGGAGCAAAGCCTCCCCTGCACACAGCACCCACTCCAAAACCACTGGCAAGGCTTCAGAGAGCAGCACACAACGCAGTTCTTGGGGTGGGAAGGGCAGCTCCAGGCATCCATCCTCATATTCTCTAAACCATGAGTTCAGGCCCCCTTGGGCCATGGCCCCAGCCAGAGGAAAAACACCACTCCACCTCCGCAACCTGCTGCCTCTCCTCACCCCTCCTCCTGTGTTCAGGCATGCAGAGATGGAAACAGCACTTGACAACTCTCAGCAGCACCCAGCCCCTTCCTCTTTGGCATCTCACAGGCTTCAGAGCTGGTACCAGGCTGTTTGAGAACCCACTGGTCTCACTCAGATACAGCAACGGAGATATTTGCCCTCTACCAAACAGGATGATGCAGGACTTGTGCAAAGAAACAAAGAATATCCAGCCCGCTTTGGTTGCTCCTCACTTGCTTTGGTTCAGAGATGAGGACTGTGTTGCCATGTTTGGTCTGCGAGCCACATAATACAGGCCCTTCTCAGGTCAGGTTTATGGAGGCAAGACCAGGACTAACAAAAGGCAGAGACATAGACCTCCCACCCCCTCCCAGATCATACTGGGCAACACCAACTTGCTCCCCCCTCCAGAGGCAGCACAGCTCTGTGCCCTATCCCGGGTCACAGACTGGGAAAGTAAAAGCAGGCTCACAGGGAGTAACAAGGGGAGATCTTAAACCATGGGAGATTCACAGTTTCACATGCATTAGCATTTGCTAATTATTAGTTCAAAAATTAAAGCAAATTAAATTAGGAGTACAAGCAGGGTCCTAATTTTGCATTACAAGAAGTTTTATTCTTTCCTTTCCTCCATCAGAAACTGTTCTTTAATCCAGGTAGTCTCCTCCTCCCACTCCCCAAACAAGAGAAAACACCAAATTCTAGGGAAGCAGAGCTCCTCCAGGAAACCAAAAGCATCTTTTCCAAATGCAAGGTTTTGCTTCCCAGTTTGAAGCAAAGTATTCCAAACCGAACTGCTCATATAAGTTTAAAATTGTGCTTTCCCAAGTCAAGATGGACATTGTGGACCCACAAGATGGACCCAGTGGAAACAGGTTATTTTGACTTTTTCACCTTAAATGGGGACCATAATATTCAAAAACTCAACCAAACTTTGATGCATCCACATTTCCTTCAGGCTGGCAGGTCTATTTTCTAACCACCCCTTCTCAAATGAAGATGAAAATATTAAGTCTCAGCTCATGTGTGTACAGGCTTATTTTCTTTAGCTCCCATCTTTAAAAATCTGGAGACCATAAATACCCTGTTTTTTTTCCCTCCAGACTGCAACACCGCCTTTTAAACCAAACATTTGTAATCATCACAGCTGTAATAAGTACGACGTTTCTTCAAGGGGGTTACATTGGACTGTGGTTTTCAGTATTGCTTTGTTATCTGTTGTGAAATCTCCTCACCATAAATTAATTTGATTCCATTATCTCTCTCTGATACAATCTGTATTCTGACAGATCGGTTTTATCTTGGTTCATTCCTGTATCTTATTGACAGCTCAGAGCACTGTTGAAGAGATGCGAGTTATTAATGTTGACAGGGTTTGTAATGGAATATCTTTTAATCCAGCAACATATCCTTTGTAATGTTTTCATTCCCCCTTCTCTGGCTACTTTAAGACGCTAAACAGGAAAAAAAAAGTATCAAACAAGCCATGCAGTTTGACTTTCCTGGAACCTTTTCCAGTTCTTTCTGGAAAATCTTTCTACATCCACTGAGGATGTTATGGTATAAGGTGTTATTCATATTGGACAAAACTACTAAAACAATAACATACTGAAGGTTAAGTACAGTGCAATCCTGTTGGAAATCGAAGCAGTGGATCAAATGACTTAAAAGAAGTTCATATTTTCACAAAATTATGTAAGCCCATAACGCCAACCAACAAGAGAAACAGGGAGGAAAACTAGCAAGACATGTTGTTACTACCCAAGCTTGAGACAACACCTCCCTGTGCACAACCAAATTGGAGAGGAAAAAAGAGGCAGCAAGAGATTCAGCCTGGTAAGTCAGAGGTACCTGGCTGGATCACTGGAAATTAGGCACCTATCTACCTTCTGTAGGCCCGATTCCTGGGTCGAGGTGGGGAGCTGAACCTAAATCTTTTCCATCCTGCTTTAGCACTATGCTCGAAACAGCCTTCCATTCCACACATGATACATTTTGCCTTAAATGCCTATTAAATATTTTCTTGAAAACATTAGAACTGTGCAAGAAACACAGGAGGAGAATTAAACTGTCACACCTCTCCCTTTGCACCTTCTCTGCTGGAGCAAATAAATTCCAGGCACCAAAACTTCAGCAGCAACGATTGTAGCTATACCAGGGACAGCAGATAAAACACCTCTAAATCGGTGTAATTCTCTATTCAGGTTCCCCTGCAAAAGCGTTTTACAGCCGCCCTGGGTTCACGCTGCACAAGATAGAGATTTACGATTGGGATTTAAGCAAATCTGTAACTCCTAATGAATGGGAAAAGGCTTTGTGTGCAGGGAGCACGACCCCAGCAGCCTCCTCCTGCTTTCCTATCTCTTTCCAAAGAGTATTGTGCAGATGCTGCCACAGGCAGCAGAGAATCCAGGTGTCCAGGACTGGCCCAGATAGTTCCAGAATAGAGAAGGAACTATTCCTGTATCCAGAAAAAAGCCTTAATTGTTTCAGGTTTCCACCTGGAGCATGAGGTTTTCCCACTGGTCCACCAGGAATGCATCTCTGCCAACAGTATGGCAGGACAGGACCTCGCCTCCTGCCTCGCTCGCAGGAATTCGCTAGACATGGGGCTGCCTCGGTCTGACAAGTCCCTACCTTGACATTTACTGACAGAGTATTTTCCCAAGATCTGATGGTTTACTTTGACCAGCTTCCACCTTCTTATCTTACCTCCAAAATGATCAGGCCTTATTTCTTGGTATCTTTAGCAGCAGGCTCTTAAAGCTCAGCCAGCTTGCCTTCCAGTAAAGTTAATAGTACCTTTCCCCAATTATCTGGGGCTCTCAAGAGCTCCCTGTTATTACTGGAGTGTTTTTCATTAGTTGTGCTTTTTCCAGGTTGCAGGAGTATGGAGCTCAGCACAGGAGTCAAGCAGATCTGGACAGAGGGAACAAGAAACCCTATAACACAATTAGAAGTACCCACAGGGTAACATATAACTTTACTGTCAAGCCCTGAAATAACACAGCGAGCTAATGAAATAACAAAATAAACTTTGTTTTAATTAAAATTAAGAACATTTTATCTCTCTCCTTTTAGTCTTAAAACAGGAGCAGTTCAAAAGTCATGATGGAACAAATGAAAAAAACATTTTCAAAGTGAAGGGTAAGGAGTGAGGGCAACATCACTGGGTTTGGAGTGACCTGCACCACAAACTCCTGGCAGGATCTTTGTCTGAAAATAGCCTGCAGTAGCTGTACGTGAAGCAGATTCCTAGCAAAAAGCTAAATCTTTAAAGAAAGAAAAAAAGAGGGATGCTTTTCTGGGCCCACCCTACGTCCAGATTCAGACCGAGCAGAGGCTATTCCCCCACCCCAGGGCAGCCCTGCAGCTCCGGTGGTGGGACATGAACTGCTCGGGAGCCACTCAGCCCTGAGAACTGTGACCCAAACACAATCGACCAGTCTCGACCCTGGTCCCTTATGCCTGGGGACAGCAGCTCCGCTTCCCCACGGCGAGTTTTATCCACTTGGTCTTCACCCATCAGCGGAAGCTTGCTGGCTGGCAGCGCTCCCAGGGCACTGGCCATCAGCAGTGTAGCCTTTGCTGCTGCCACCCAACAAACCCATGGGGCTGGTGGAAGCAAGCCTGGTATTTTGCTGCCTTCTGCCAGCTGGGCTTAGTCAGCTGAGGCTCCATTGAAGCCATGTGGGACAAACCTGATCCCTTGTCCCTGTAGAGCATCACAGTCTGCACCATACAGATGTGCACACCAACAGCAGGCACAAGCAGGGCACCCAGACCAGGTCTGCCAGCACAGGACTTTGCTGCTCCAGCCACCATTGAAGCCAAGTCCCATTTCCACTATTCTCGTTTCTCCCATTCTCTCTCTTCTACAGCTGATTGTTTCTTAACTGTTCTCAAAAACCTTGGAGGGGCCCAAAGTTACCATGTGAGAGGGAAACTGCTGTGTTCCTCACACCTGCTATGCTTATTCAGCAGAGCAATGAGCCTGACGGGAGACACCATAGCTGAACAAGATGTATTATAGAAGCTTTATGCATAAAAATGGAGAAAAGGGAGAGCTCAAAGCTAATAATCCGTTTTCCTTTTTCATATATATAAACAGACAGTCTGGCAAAAGGTATTGGGACAAAAAATATTCCACGCTTGACTTGTTTTAATGAACAGTGGAGGTATGTAGAGAGCTAGACTATATGATCAGAGTCTGATGAAAAGCAGAAATTACCCAGGGAAACCAAATCCTCTTGGTTGAAATCCCAGTTTTCTGACAGAAGTTCTCCAACAGATTTTCAACAGTTTCAATATAACGTTTTTTAAAATCAGTTTGATATCTAGTCCTGCTGTAAATGAGATCCGAGAAATTTTCTGGTCTTTTAATCCTCTACGTATGCGTACACCACCAGTACATCCACTGTAGATATAGATGAATGCTTCCACACAGGACATAAGTACCAGTGAAACTCCAGAAGGAATAAGTTTGTTATTTATGCATCTATCTCTTACTCTAAAATTCTGTGTAACCTCTGGACCACCACATTTGTTCATGGCCTCCAGTATTTCCTAGCCATTTCTGCTTACGTACAGTGAGTAGAAGACAGATCAGAACTAGACTGGAAGCGTGTTAGAGCAGGGCTGATCAGTTGGTTGGGCTTTTCCTGCTCAGACTGGTCTCCTCCACGTCTTCCTGAGTCCAGTGGAAGCACAGGTCAGTAAAACCATACTACTTCCACATTCCCCTCGCTGTTAAGAGTGAACGATACTGGAGAGAGCTCTGTGGGGAGCATTGGAAGATGTTCAGAATGCAGATAGCTCCTCAGCCCATTCAGAAATTCAGACCGCTCGAAGTCAAACACATCAGGCACCCGACCGCTGATTTCTCAGACAATGGACCTTAAATCACCTGCCCAAGCCCAGCAGCTGGCTCAGTGCTTTGAGACACCATCTACAGTTTCCCAGAGGAACCAGCAGGATCTGTAGCCTGCTCTGGAGGTCAAATGCAGAGCATGGAAAAAATAAAATCCCAAACCAAAAAGGAAGTAACATCCAAAGCCAAGGAAATTAAATCAGCTGAAATATCCTCCCTTGCTTACTGTGAGAGCACTCACTTGCTCTGGAAGGAATTGAGAAGATGGGCAGCCTTCTTCAATCCAAAGTTTAATTAAATTCTTGACCTCAACCATTGGATCCAAAAGCCAGTATCTTCAGAGGTTACAGGGAAATCTGTCAGTAACAAGGCAGGACTGTGACATGCAGTTGTGGTGGGGTGTTTGTGCCAGACTCAGCATTGCAGATGATTTTGCACTTTCTACAAGGTCTAATTGCCAGAAGACCTGAGCTACCATAGAAAACATGTCAATGAAAGATACTCCTAAAGCGACCATTGTAGGTGTTGCAAACCACAGCATGAGCAAAGCTCTTTAAGGCCCTTTGATGCTGTTGTTACATTGCTTTCTGATTAAAACCAGCCCAAATCTGCTTACATGTTCCATCATCATATCCAGAGACCTGCTTTGTGCAAAGTGCATGCTGTCTATGGCAAGTATTAGATATCCATTAAAAGCAAAGAGGCTTCCAACACCACAGCAGGAAAGATTAAAGGAAGAGGTGTGAAAGGAAAAGAGCAGAGGAATAGGAATGAAATTCTCAGAAGCAGACTCAAGACGTCAGGAAATAAGAAGTGATGTAAAAATAACCCAGGAGGTCAATCACCAGTGACGCAGTTCACAATTCAAAATCTGAGTATCTTAAACTATCTGAACTTATTCAATCCAATAAAAGCAACATTTCTCATTATACACTTACTATAGGGAAGTATTATTTCTGTGTTGGCTTACACATTGTCTCACTCTCTCAAACTCTTCGCAATCTTAACTAATACAAGTAAATCTCTGTGCATGAAATATGAACCAGTGGCAGCTCTAAGGCTCGCTTTTCATCCCAAGCCTAATGGGCAAAGCGCTGCGATTTCATTTCACAAGCTTTTCCAACTGAGCTCAGAGTCGATCTTTTGCCAGAGTTTGACTCTTGCAAACAGCCTGCCGGAGCCACTGAACTCACAGGGCTAAATCCATCAATGGTGAAACTCCAGCTAACCCGAGACACTAGGCCAGAGACTAGTTTGCTCCAAAGCATTAGAAGTGTCTCTTGAGACCTGTGATCACAAAACATTGTCATAACACTTACGAAGTTATGGTATGTTAATTAAAAGCTGTCATAATATATGTATGTCCCTGCCTGTGCTTCACTTGGATGTGCACAAGAAGCCAAGAAATTCATTTATAACAAGGGAAACCTCAGAGTGCTGCAGCTCCAGATAACGAAGGGGCTGTCCAGCAGAGCGGGACAGGTTTTCAGGTGGAAGCTGGGTGGTATTTACTCCCCAGCACAAGGTTCTTGGTCCTTCAGCAGTTCTACCAGCCTCAGTCACTCATTTAAATGCCTGAACCAAAAAGTAGAAGTTCCCGTCTTTAATACCATAGGTGCTTTGTGTTCTTCTCCAGGAAGGGAGCTCTTGTAGCTCAAAGGGGCTAAAAGAACTAACTCTCAAGCAAAATCAAGCAAAGAACCTATAAAGCTTGATAGCTAGTGTGCTTTCCCCTGTACTCAGGGAAACAAGAAACACCACATGTATTTAAATACATTTGCTTCTGACAGTTTCAAGCATGGCAAAAATTACGCGCAAACACCTACTGACAGAAATAAAGGCTGCTATACAGAATGGAGTGAACTGGGTTCCAGAACGGTGGGTCCCAGGGGAACTCACTCCCGCAACTGAAAACTAAGCAAGTGCTTATGCAGAAAAATTGGATTCCCATCTAAAGAATATTTTCTAATCTTTCAGAAATTTCTTGTGCAAACAGGGAACAAGAGACGAGGCTATGGGAGGAGAGACATGCCAGCCCTTGCCCCCTCTACAGTGGGGTCATCAAGTGGGTCTTGGCCCCAGGGCAGCCTCATCCACTGGTCTATGGACACTGCAGAGCATCCCATCGTGGAGACCACCAGGACCACTGCTGAGGGAACCAAAGTGGAACCATAGCTCTGTGTGAGGACCCAACATGTATCAAGGCATACCTTGAATATCGCCTCTTATACTACATACACATGCAGCAGCTTTTGCCGTTACAGCCTCACTCATCCCACTCCTGAACTCTTCAGAAAAATCTTAACAGCCCAAACTAAGGTTTGCAAGAGAGCCAGATCCCCCACTCCTACCTACTGGACCACCTCCTGACCTCTCCACTCCCAGAGGGGTGGGATACCTGGGTCCAAACCCTATACCTTTTCCAGCAGAGTAAAGTCTAGAACCACACTCATGTCCCATTTTTATGTCTTAACCAAAGGGCTGCTGGAAGGAGTCAATCCTCACAGAAATCACAGTGAACACAGGAAGTTCCCTTTATAAATCTCATTTTTTACAAAACTGCCACTTACAAACAAGGGTTAGGGGGACAGCAAGGGGGAAATGGGCAGTCAAAAAATTTCTGCAGTTCTTTAAGTGGTTTGTTGGATCTGGATGCAAAGAAGTTAGAGAAAGGATAAAAAGTACGGACACACTACACAACATACTAAAATAATTTCAATCCTTGGCAAAAGTATTTCAGTTCCCATTTCTTCTGATAATATATCATAAAATGTCAGTAAAAGCATTGTACTATAGCCTGTGAAAACAACATTGTCTTACAAAGCAATGCTTCATTACTGCTTTCCGCTTAACTACCCTAGAACAGCTAGCTACAAGAAAACATAAATTGCCAGGAAATTAAGCACATTAATTGGAGTATAAGGAGGTGTTGGATTCCTCAGAAAGAAAGGTACTTTTGCTGAGCAAAGATGATTATTAAAATTCAAGTCATGAGGATTTCACTCTGAATCCAATAGGCAAGAGCTTTCCATAGTTACTATAAGAATATTTTCATAATATTAAGATGAGACACAGTTAATTCATTTTAAGCCAATTATACAGAACAAACAACAACATTTGGGTGGATCTGGGAAAGCAAATAATATTTGTTTCCAAAAGGGCTACATGGAGCATTCATTGACTATTCTGCTAGGTACCTCTCCAGGTATTCATTTTTAAGCAGAGAGCTGACAGGAGCTAGCACTGAAGTGAGACAGCCTGACTTGTGACTAGGTCCCTGTTAAGCTGAATAATGGGACAAGAGAAAATAAAGTCCAGAATAAAACCAATACCAGAAGAAAAAAGGCAGAAGCCTTAAATAATGTCCGTGCTTCCACTTCAGACAGTCTCAGTCAAAAGAGCAATGTTAACACAACCACACCACATATTCTGTTTGTTCTGCAGTAATTGTTAATGGGTGTAAGCCAGGAGAAGAGTGAGGAGGAACAGGGCGTGTCTCACATCCTTTGGGCTCTGTGTCACCGAGACAGCTCTGGATGCAAGTCTGAGCCGCCCCATAAGGGCTCCAATTTACAATTGTCTCTCAAAGGGTGATTAGCACCATCCTCCTGAGAGAAAAGCCTGCAGAGGTGGAAGCAAGCACCTGGGAAGTGGCAGAGGGGATGAAAGCACAAGTACACCCTGGCGAGCACGGCCAGGACACCCCTGGATAACAGTAGGCTCAGGGGTGCTAACAGTCAGCAGTGTGATGAGCGCAGAAGGTCCTTGTCAGCCAGCAGACAGCAGGTTCTGTGCCACGGTCACCAGCAGGACAATGAACAGGAGAAATAAATATTCAGCTTATCAAAGCAAGTGGCAGCTGGGGAGTATCCTCAACTTTGGCACACCTGATCTACCTTGTTTCTCCCTGCTTGTTTGAGCTAAATTCCTAATCCTGTTCTTGAAATGTCAGAATATAAAAAAGTGACAGTAACTGAATTGTACATTTTACAAAGCTCCGCTGAACTTGGCAGCAGGCTCTGGATGGCCTCAGAGTACTCAAAATTTAGGGCCTGAATCAATTCCCATTGGAGCTTTTCCATTCATTCAACAGCAGAGGAATCGGGATGGTCAGTAAGAGGAGAGGCAGGGGAAGGCAGCTGTCCAGGCGAGCAGGCAGCCAGGATACCCAGGTTGCTTTCCCAACCCTGCCCGCAAACTCACAGCCCAACAAGCCCCTGCACCTCCTAGCTACTGTTCCCCCTTTGCCCTATCTTTAAGGACAGCATTTGGCATTTTGAGCTGCTGCAGCTCTGCCCAAAATTCACCCTTTTCAAAAGGGTTTCCCACCCCCTGATCCATAAGCTCAGTGACAAGACATGAAGCCTGAGAAAGTCGAGCCCAGAAGGAAACATTTTGGATAGGCATGAATATATAAGAGCAGGGTGTGAAGACTGCACAGGCTTTGCCAAAACTAGACTGCCCAGTCCCATTCAACTTCCCAGACTCCTGGAAAAACCTCTTCACTTCTCTGGGATCCTTGAGCAGAGAGGAGGCAGCTAAGCATTAACAGCTTGTGCTACGGGATCGGGGCCTCCTCCGAGGTCAAAGACACTCTTTATTCCTGGAACATCTCCAGTCCCTGGCCGCCCTTGAAACCTGGGAACATAGCCACCTTTGCCCCACCTTCCCTGCCCGTGCCAAGCTCAGGCTGGCCACCACCCAGATATGGGGCCACCAACTCTCATTTTCAAGTAAAAAGGGGGAATGGGAGAGGAAAGGAGAGGAACCAAGACTTGGGAAGGTCAAGTGCCTTCGCCAAGGCTAAACAGCACATCAGTGGCGAAGCTGGCATTCGAGCATAGGAGCGCCTGTTTTCTACGCCAGTGCTAAAACATCCAGACCACCCTGCTGCCTCCAAGACCACACCGCCTCTGTGAAATGTGTGGAAATTCGCAGGCATTTTCCTTGATTTTTACAGGGATTTTTTTTGTTGTTATTCCACACTTGGCTCACAGCTGTTTGCCAAAATCAAACTGCTGAGGTGTTTCTGTCTCTTTAAAACTTCATAAACAGACACTTGGACAAAAACCATCAGTGAATCGCAGCTGTGGTGGGGGGATTTGATTTAGCCATGGCAGGCTGAAAGCAAGAAACCCGAACTGAGATACAGCCCTGTCCCTCTGCCATCCCAGGCAGGGACTCACAGCCACACACAACCCCACTGGCATTGCCCACAGCCCCTTCGCTTGGCCTGAAAGGTGCGGTGTCTGGAGAACCAGACTGCTCTTCAATTCCTCCCAACAAATAAAACAGCATTTTCCACAATAATCATTTCACTCCTTATTTCCAAAGGAAAATAAAGCAGAAACATTCAGGTCCCCTCCTGTTGCAGTGCTACCAGGCTCTAGTGCAGCTTGCCGCCCATATTTCACCAAGATGATGACAATTTACTCAGTGAAGCATCTGTGTCTTGCCCTCACCACAGCTGGGCCATATTTCCCCAGCTCATCACCTTGCTGCTCTGCCTGAGACACGAACAGCCCCAGCATCCCGAAACCCAGCCAGAAACCCCTCCTGCCCATTCTCAGCACTCACCCCTGTCTGGGTGATGCACATACTGTACATGAGGCTCCCTTCCCACCAACCACACCTGCCCTTGAGGTCCCTGCCAATCCCACAGCCTTCCCCTGGACCACGCATCTCCCTACGGACCAAACCGAGGGCACATCAGGTGCATCAGCGTTGCGGGAAAAGATATCCAAGGCTTACCCCAGGCAGAGGCAGTGCCGCAAGCAAAGCACATGGAGGTGATGTGAGTATTTTTCCCTCCTTTGAAAAACAGAAAAGCAAAACACCAACTCATCTGCAACCAAACCACATTCTGCAACTTGCCACCGAGGTTCTGTACAGCAAACAAAAGGTTACACAAACAAACCCCAAGCAATCTCTCAGGCTTGCCAGATGGAAAAAAAAAAAAAAAATCTTTCAGCCAGAGACATTTCTCCTTCCCCAGCTGTAGGTTCATATTTTTAATGTCAGATTGCAAAAATAATAAAAAAGGGGGGGAGAAGGCAAAGAAAGCAAACATTTAGCTCACAACTGGATGGGAAATGAACTGGAAGCTTGTGTTTGTGCATATTTCTCCCTGGTGAAGAGAAGCCAGCTGGTATGTGCGGGGTCCTGAAAACCTGTCCTGACATCGGCAGAAGTGTGACCAGCAATACCTCTCCCGTGCCGGCTCATGCGTTTTCTCCTATCTCACTTCATCTCTCACTAAGCTCAAGCGAGCCCGCACTATTGCAGATTTATCGCCATCTGAAAAACATTAAATATCTCAGAGTTTCAAATATTTGCAGACAGCTGAAGAAGTGGCTGTGATGGAACTGTCTCTTTCTGGCATAAAGCTATCAATTTTCCATGAAAGTTGAGGCCTGGATTTTTTTTTGTTTTATTTTTTTACCCCAGTAAAACACTGTAACAAATGACTTATTCCCGTTTTAGCAAACGCAAGGGAAGCGGACAGTCATTATTACCAAATGTGTGCACACACAAGTAACTAAGGGAAAATAAATCCCATTTGAAGGTTAATTAACTAAGGCAGGGTCACAGCTTGACAATCTGCCCTCAGCAAAGGGGAAGCACAACGTCGGAGGGTCTACGAAGCAGAGCCGTAATGAATTGTGACTGGAGGCTTGTCTATGCAGGGAAATTACCACGCAGTGAGCTACGGGCAGGATTTATAGCACTCTCTCCACATTTACAGCATTAGGCCCTTTGTGCAGATTAATTAGGTACCAGTTTACCTCATTTACCTTCTGACAAATTCTTCTTTGCCCGCACCGCTGGCTTTGCACAGGGACTAGCAAGTCCAAGCTGGGGAGCAAGGGAGGGGTTAGGAGAAAACTGTTCAGCCCCCAGCATGGGAGCAAGAGCTTGGGCTTGACCTCAACATCCTTAAGTGCCCCAAACAAGTCCCCAGATTCAGACAGAAGCAAACTTGTAACAACAGTCACCTCCAGCCTTGGGAGCAGGCTGAGGGTGAAGCAATGGAGAAGCCAGGGTGCATATTTCACCCCATCATCTTGTTCAGTCCACTCCCCATCCCATTCTTTCCTGCAGCTGCAGTGCATCTCGCAGCCTCCTGTGCCCAATGGAGCAGGGAAAGCCACAGCTGTTCAGCCCAGGAGGCTGCAGGGAGCCAGAGCAGTGGTGGTGGAGAGCCATGCTTTCAGTGCAAGGCACCAAAGAGCTCCGGTGGAGGGGAGCAGGGCTGAGCCCAACCTAGATTTCTTCCAAGGAAATTTCTAAAGAGGACCAGCTGGCTCACTTTCATTCTGCCTGGTTTCTTGGCCAAGCTGAAGGGCACCAAGCCAACATCAGGCCACTTCAGTGCTGAACCAATACACCCACCACAGAGGTTTTGTGCAGGTCAGCTATTCTGCTTGCACCCCTTTGCCATACAACAAGCACAGAGGGAGTAAGGGGTCAGCATGCTGCAAAGGTGGGCTGTGCCAGGCATCAGCTGGCAGAAGATACAAGGGCCAGAGCTGGCCTGGGCCATGCCAGGCTGGAGTCTGGCCAAAAGTGACCATATCATGCTCCCACACACTGATGGACAGCTGTCTAAAGCCAAGTCCTTCAGGGCTGCTTCACAGATGCAGGCTTACATGTGCAGAACTAGTCAAGACACCAGGTGCCAGAAGTGCTGTGGAAGGTCAAACATGTCAGCACCGGTTAAAAACAAACACATATCTTTCAGCATTTTGGCCTTCTGAGGCACCATACAGACAGGGATATTAGCAGATGTCAGGAGGAGGCGGCATGGGAAGAGCTGTCTGTGTGGTATCTGCTGCCATCCTCTACATGGACCTCAAAAAATTATTTCACCTCCCTGTGCAGCGCTCTCCCTGCAATAACAGAAAGTGACCTCCTCTGGCGGAATATTTTCCAAGTCTTAGGGGGTGGCAAAGCTCTGATAAGAAGCAACTCAAGCCATGGATTTCTAGGTGAAGTATAGCTACTTTCACACCTCATTTCCCACATAGCAGAGAGGATGGCTGAGTTTCAGGGGTAACCGCAAGGTGCAAAACACACTTTTTGTTCAACAGGGTCTCCAACACGGGGAAAAGAGGCCAGCCAGTTGGGGACATACCATATGGTGGGCTGAAAGCTCCCCCTTTTGGGGAGATCCCTTTCGAGACAGCTCCAGCACAGGGAGGTGGTGTCTGGCAGACACATTTCCATGCTAAAACCAGAGATTGACAGTCATTTCAGCTCTTATCTCTCATCTGATGTGGAGCTAATGAAAGGGGTTCACTATTAACGTTCAGTCACACTCCTCCCCTTGGGGCTTAGAAGCCCAGCACCTCCTGTCTGCAGCAGCAGTTTTTCATATGCCACTTTATCTCATTTTTCTTCTCCTCCTCCCAAACTTTGCGTTTCACAAAGCTTCAGAGACAGCTCTTTTACTGAAAAGGAAATCCTTAAAGCCAGCTTGACTACAAGGTGAGCCCTGCTGAAGGCTCCAGTCAGCTGGTGAAAAGACTGTCGTCTCCCCAGTGGTCCAAAACCTAAAGGACATGGAGATAAAACCGTCAGAGAAACTGCTGAAAGAAGAAACAGACACACAGGCCACCAAAGGACAGAGCAAGCCCCAAGAGGCACTGTCTAAGCAAAACCATATGACAATTCCTACCCGGCGCCTGCTAACGTGCTCTCAAAGTGCCTTGTAGAAGTCCCTCTTTCAGCACAGAGACATCCCAAGCAACCAGCCCAGAGTGATAACACCAAGCAAAGCATTCAGCTAAGACCTCCTGAGTCTCCTACATGACCCTTTTCTTTCCCTGTCCTCTACTTGACTTTTTCTTCCCCCTGACCTTTTTCTTTACTTTCCATGCATATTCTTTCATTATGCACTCCTAACTCGTTGCCATCTAAGACTCTTTATTTTCACCTACTTTTCCCAGTATAAGCACTGAAGAACCAAGCAACTCGCAAGCTTTCACAATGTTGGCATCACACTACAAGCACCAGCCAATTCCCTGTGAAAACAATTACAAGATGCTGTTCCATCATGGCCTGTCAGATGATCCCTTTCACCAAGATACAAGAGAAATTTAGGGGAAGGAAAAACACCAATGGGAAGGAAAAAATCTGTGGGTTTTTAGTTTTATTTCCAATGGTCTGCTTCAAAGTACAGATTGACATTCACCAAAGGATATACATATTGCATGCCCATGAAGATGTAGATGGGCCCTTCTCTATGAAAAACAGCCTAGGGAATAAAATAGGTATAAAGCTACATACTCTGCAGGCTGGTCCTATGATGTCACAGCCCACCAATGTGTGCATACTGTCATATGTTTACCTACTAAAACATAAATAATATTTTATGTAGGAATCCATTTACAGGGCAGTGTTTATGCAGAAATGGGAGGGCCTGTTCTACAGGAGAGAGAGCAGGTTAAAAGGGCTATGTTGCTGCACTGATTTACAGGCTGCCTGATTAAATTTGGATTTGAATACAGTTATTTTGGGGGCTGTGGGTGGTCATTCGCAAGGGAATGCCAATATCATGATTTGAATGCTTTTCATTTATTTCATAGGCTCAAGTAATAGTATGAAATCTAAATACACGAAGCTGTCAAAAACCCCAAACATCCTTTGAGGTACATTTGTGTAGCACCTTTACCCAAAATACCACAAGAAACAGCTAAGAACCTTTATTCATCAACCTCTAAGGGCAAGGCTGCAGCATCCATTACACAGACATAAGCTCTGGAAAGAAGAGGTTTAGCAGCCTCCTGCAGCACAAGGAGGAACATGGCTTCCACTAATGCTGTCCTGACCATGAGGTACCCCTCCCTCACACCCCCACCTGCCCCATATTTCTATGCTGTATGTGCTCATGTATTCTCATTCTTATTTTTAAGAACATTAATGTATACATTTGAAAACCCAAACCATTAAAAAGTAGTTGGCTCAGGCTTTTACTGGAACACGTGCACAAATATGTTGTTTGGATATTTTTACAGCCATTAACTTTTCCATATATAACCCAGACCTCCCATTAGGTGCTGTGAACTGGATCGCTTCTTTACTTGCCAAGTTATATTTCAATTAAATTAAAGTCACCTTTGGTCCTAATGAACCCCTGTTGTTTGCCTAATGCCATGATTAATTCCAGCTGCAAGAAATGGTATTAGCCTGGGTGGGTACATGGTTGAAGACTCTGATTCTCCTCCAAGATTTATGGGTGCTAGAGAAGGCTCCATAACTCATATTCCTAAGTATATTACTTTTTAGGCAGTATATAGAGGCCTCTGGCACAACAGACCTCCACTCGTGCTTCAGAAAGTGGGATTCGCCCTACATTTGCTCCTGCAGTAGAAACTTAACACATTTCTTTGGACACAGATACCCAATTCCTTTCTTCCAATGCTCAGCAGAAAGGGGGTCATCCTGAAGACCTCGAGTAGTCACCTGGTGACAAGCATCCTCACCGGAGAACAGCACATCCAGGCGGGATCACAGCCTGTGCTCTCCATCCACACCCTCCAGAGAGATGAATGATTCCCTTGGACCACATCACATCAGACTTACACAGCCCAAGCGAAAACAGAAAGCAAGGACCAGATTTTGTTCTGTGATCTGAGAAAAGCTGAACTCTAATTCTAGAGCTGCTGATTTATTTTGAATCCAGAAGTGACTACTTAACATGAAACGGTAACACTGGAACCACCAAACCCATGTATTTCACACACGTATCTAGCCACTAACATGCTCAGAACGAAGAGGACAGCTCTCAACACCCTTAAGAAGTCATACTCAGTCCTGAACTCTGTGCTATTAGAGTGATCTTAGACACACCTGAAGCACATCTACTGGTCCTTCAGGAGATGCAAACATGAGAAACTTGGCTGCGAGCCAAAACCCACCTATGGGATGAGATCTCAACTTTGCCAAAAGGGTGTTGCCTCAGTGCTGTAACAGGACCTAGACCTTAGGTGCCCCAGAACTTAAGAGCAAAGGTCCATCCGAGTGCAGAACCTCTTTCTGAACGATTTCCTATGAGGTAAAGAATTCCATGATCGACAGCCACTGATGAACTTGTCCTTCGTAACTGTATCAAATCCCTTTTTACCTCACTTGCACTTATGGTTAACACATCATCAAATGGCAGAGTCCTACCACTTTACTACCTCTGGTGTAGCAAAGGCAGGTGACTGCCAGGGCACAGCATGGTGCTGGAGGAGCTGTGTCAGCTCTGGCCACACTATCTAAATTCCTACTGTACCAATCCGTAAGACGCAAAGAGAAGTTCACGGTGACCTACAAAGCTCTTGGCTTTTTTTGTTTCACAGGTTTGCAGGTGAATTTATACATGGCCAGTCCCTTCTCCACTCCCTTCCCCTCCTCCTCTCCATATCATTAAGGCCATAGAAGTTGCTTCAGTATTCAAAAAACATGACTAGATTATCAGTTCTTTTCTTTTATTAGTGCCGGTGGCAATTTGATACCATGACCCAGCCTGGCCACTTGCTTCACACCTTCCCAGCTAGCATAAGCTGTACTTAGTCACAGTTGCAGAGATTTGAAGAGAAGGGGAACTCAGCAAGTCTGGCATCACAAGCTTTGAAAATAAAGCTCAGTTCAGACTGTCCAGAGATGGAACAGGATAAGAACAGATGTGATCACTCAGCTATAGGAAAATTGCTGCCTTCTCCACCTCAAAACACATCATTAGAGGGGGGAAAGAAAAAAAATAAGAGGCTGTTGCCACAGGATCGATTCTTAGGGGTATTCTCCCATATTTAAACCCAGACAAATCAGGAATAGCTCAAGCTGGATAGAGTTTAAGATAGAGGCGAGAGAAGGCCTATGATTTTAGAAGGGACAGGGTAGCAGAGACAAATATCCGTTAGTCCAGCGTTCAGAATCATCTTACTTCATACAGCAGTTCAATATAAATCACAGTCTAAGTACAACGTCAAAAAAATAGTTGCACAATCATCATATTCAGTTCCCATGACTTCTCTGGCATCCACCTCACCTAGACCAGGACTACACTTGAGCAAGAGTGAAAAGGCAGAGCCAAACCATGTTACATATAACTTCGCAAAGAAATACAGAGGTTCAATAAGCTTCAGACAAAACCCAAGAATAACCATTACGCTGTGGAAAGTATTTACCATTAAAACAGTTTTCATTAAAAGCGGCACTTTTGAGACTTCTACCCTGCTGAAAAGCAATACCAGCCTCACATCAGCAAGGTTTTAAGAAAAGTTTCCATTGCTATAAGCAACTTCTCTGTTGAGGTTATATTGTTCCCCTTTCACAGAAAATCACAGCAAATTTTCTGTGGTTTAAAGGCAGCCAAAAAGGTGTCCTGTTCCATTTTTCAAGAGGAACTTGTCTTCACAAGGCATCTAGGAGAGCTTTCAGTCATACACATGGTGCAGAGCAAACACAGGGTAAACATCTAGCCCACTGAAACCAAAGGCAAGCCAAACAAAAGGTCCTGCTCATTCTGCAAGCCAGCTTTGACAATGGAGAAACCACAATACTGTTGGCCAACTGTTGCCACAGGACCACAGAAGAGTCAGAAATAATGCAAGAACCAGGCTTGTACCGCAGGTTCCTTCTCCTGACACACCTTTTCTTGCAAGCTTCATTACTACACAAGCAAAATAAGATGTGGAAAAGCTACAGAATGAAGACAAAACCTTGGACAGGGAATCTAAAAGGAAACCCAAGAAGCTCAAGTAAACTGTATCCCCACTGCAGCCACCTTCTAACCCACCTTGGTTTCAACCCTGCCGTTACTCCAGCAGGGAAAGACCTTCATACATAAACTGGTATTGGTACCAGCCACTGCAAATTCACTTTTTCTAGACAGGTACTGCTTTGAATGAGGCCCTGTTGTTTCCCTGATCTCTGTTTTTGGGTTGCTAACACATGCATACTATTAGGCCAGACACTACAGAAACCTGCCCCACACTACATGTTGCTGTGAAGCTTTCTGGTTCGTGCATCACATTTCAGATACGTGAAGGGGCAGGCAAGACCCTCCAAACTAACACCTAGAACAGAACTTAAACCAGTTACTCCTGCATTGAGCCCAGTAACTTCCAGCTGAACAGGACATCTAACATCATCTGATGATGACAAAATCACACCGATTTTAAGCCCAAAGATGAAGATGCCACCATTTCTCTTTGCAGATTGCTCCTCACTATTTGAAAAAGAGAGAGCATATGCTCCATTTCTACCTTGAATGTAGTTCTGGCATTCAGCTGCTACTTTTCTTCACCCTATCAAGGACATTAATTAGTATATTTTCTCCTGGTGATAGCAGTCCACCACACTAACAAAGTCATATCAATTTCATCTTTCTGAGATGAAAATATTTAACATTATTCTCTTAGCCTCTTGAGCTAACTCTGAAGACACTGACGCAATGATTCTGCTGATTTGTCCATTATCCCTAAAAACATTTAATCCATTCTCCCACTTTTTCTACCCCTTGATCAATCTTTAATGAACTTAAACAAAACTGCTGTGAGTTGTGTGGGGAGGGGGCAGAAACAAAGGAGAAAAAACAAGTCTAGTTTATGTCCCTCAAGACAAAGGAAACAAAGACAGTTCAACTGTCCCACAAACGTGGAAATACAGCCAGCTAAACATCACAAAGAGCTCAGAACCAGATGCATCTTGTGCATGTTTCTGCCCAGAGAATCATTGGGAGGGCAGGGAAATGAGACACCATTTCAGACAAGAACTTATGAAAAGTCCAGGTTGCAACAATGATTTCACTGGATGCATTGCTCAGGAAAGCATTATTTTCCTTTGCTAAAGCAGAATTTTCTTGGATTTCAGGAAACGGGTCAGAAACTTGTCTTTTAAGTTGCAGATTTCCAATATAAGCTGGAGTTCACATGTCAGACAGTCAAAAGATTGTGAAGCAGCTGGTCTCATTCCCAGCAGAAGACATCCTACCTCAGTACAAGGCATTCTCTCAGCTCTTCTGCTCTAAAGCCAAGCACAGCTCAGTGCTCATCTCCCCTCTGCCTCCTGTAATATCAGATCTAATGCTGCCATCCTGCAGCAAAGTAAAGCTAACTCGAGCAGCGCCATTTTTTGTGGGCTCTGGCTTCCAGGGTCTGGAGCTGACATGGATGGAAACTGGCAGTCTCTTTGTAAAAGCCATGTCCTATTCTGCTACTGAATCCTGGCCCAGCAACTCAACCTTTTACATATCTCCCCTCTCTCTACCACTTCAATATCACTGACATATAATTAACACCGGGTTGAACATACCACTATTAACTTTTTAACAGATCTGGTCTCAGCTGCTGTAGTGAAGCTGATGAATTGTGCCAAAGATGGATAATAATCATCAGGACACAAAGCAGGGTCAAGAAATATCTGCAGGAAGTTTTTCACCCTATCAGTGATTATTTTAATCTCCGTCTTCCTTGCTAACTAAAGAAAAAGGGATTTGTTAGGATTACTGTCTCTGTACCAATATAAAACCTGTTTACACACAAAGAATAAAAGCCTATCTTATATACAGAATAAAATATTACACAGGCTTAAAATATCCCCCAAACCATCCTAAAATTGGTCCTAAAGCTGAACAGACTGTTATCTTGACCATCACAGTTAGTCAAGGAGACAAATGACCCAGGGAAAAAAAAAAATCAACCCCAAATTCCTTCCAGACCTGCTTGAGTCCTGCTGACACATCTTCATTCCTTATCAAACAAAATGCCCAATGTCTCATCCAGAGACCTGGACAAATGATGGAGTGAGAATATGCTAGGAAATCTCAGCAAAGCATGAAGTTAACAAGAGGAGCAGATGCATTCCCCAAAATTCATCAGCTTCAGTTTGAAACTGATTTTCTTTGTGTCATTAGACACTGCTCAGCCCCAGGACTTTGTGCCAGCTGCAAGGATCCCCCGTGAAGTCTCCAGCTGGAGCAGCATGGACAGGCACATTAGATGGGCACAGCTTCTGCTCTACCTGTGGTTAACCCCATCCAGAAGGGGGAATTCCCAGAAATCCCAGTGCTGCTAACACACCCTTCCCCAAGAGGAAAAGAAATATTTTCAACTTGGTTTCACAGAGCCAAAAGACCTGGTTTGTTGAATTAGTGTTTGATTACACTCCCAGTTACACCTGATCTCCTACAGGCTCCTTCACCACCCCCTGAGAAGCACCTGTAGCAAATCACATCATCTGCCCTAAAACAACATGGCTAGATAAGAAAAACAGAGAATCAGACTTCAAAAACAGTTTCACATACTAGTGAAACTTCTCCTACCCTGAACCATCGCAACCAAATTGAAGACCCACATAAGTGCTCAAGTAGGTTTGTCCACCATGAAACCTGAGACTCTTCAGGTGACCTTCTCCAATCCCATCAGCCTGTATTGCTACATGGGACAATTTAGCAGACAACACAAATACATTAGTCCCTTATCTTCAGAAAGCTTCCACAAGCTCTTTTTAAAGTTCTACACAATATAACAAAACAGATTAACATTTTCTTGTAGCAAAAAAAATCCACATTCCAAGAAGATTTGCTTTTGAATACATAACATACATCAAAGCAATTTTTTAACCTTCCTTTTGACAACATAAATAAAAGTAACTGCCATCCATGTCACTTCTCAGTCCTCTAACCTAGAAGAGCCCTGTTCATCAGACAGGGACAAAGTTGCCCTAAGCAGCATCACAAAGAACTTGGCCAGGATGAATCAGTGAGACTCCATAGGAGAACTGGGGACAGACATGAACACAGTGAAGTTGTGATAAGCTCCACATGGGTACAGCAAAGCAATAACAATATATGACAACAATCAGCTTCACCTTTAGACTCATCTCTCCAAGAATATTAAACATTTCTCACCTGTGAGCCCGTGACAGATGGAGACATACAAAGCCAAGAGGACAAGCTGGCTGCCTGGAATAGCTGGTGGAGCTTCTTCTCTTCCTTTGGAGCAATTCATTGCTCTGTATCCTCACCTTGCAGTCCAGGTACGAGTTTACAGCCAGGCCCTGCTATCCTGTTTGACTGCTGATCCCAACTGCTGCCACACCAGGGAACCTAGACAGAAGACAAAGCAGAGGCTTATCACAAGCTGCCCAGGATGTTCCTTGAGCAGCTCCCAGCCATCCATTTCTGTCAGTCACTAACATCTTTCTAAAGCAGGTTCCTGTGGGGAGATGAAATATGGACTGCCCTAGCAATGAAGGCTTAAAAAGTGCAGCCAGCATCTCCTTACAAACAGTTAGAAGAATCCAGGCCAGTTTCTCCCCTTTCTCCAATGACATCCCAGATGGAGTCTCCTCCTGGAGATGGAGGTTGACTTTTCAGGGAGATTTTGTTAGCTAACACTTTTCACCTGGGATACTCATAACTAAGCCCAAAATGGATCTCCTGGCAGTGCTCAACCCTGGCTGTCATATTGCTGGCACCTGGCCATACCTTTGAGCAATAAAGCAGACAAAAGCCCAGAGAAAATTATGGGTTGGACTCTAGAAACAGCAAGAGGCTTACATTAGAGTTGCAGACCCTTCATTTGCAAGTCAGTTCTGGCTGACACTATGGCAACTGGTCCACAAGAGTCTTCCTTCTCCAAGGGGGAGAGTCAAATTAGCCCCATTCCCATTGCTTATTTTTTCATGCTCAGCACTAAAAGCTTTATCCAGACTACATCATGGACTTACAGCTCAGGCAGGTTTGGAAGATCATCAGGAAAAAAAGAGATGTCTCTTCAGCACCAGCTCTTCACTGCTCTGCCTAAAAAGAAAAAGAGATAGTTTTCAGAAAGTAATGGAAGGACTTCTGAGTGTACAAGATGAATGAGATTCAAGACCCTCCAGTTAAGTTACAGATATTTTACCAAAGCTGGTTTTAAAAAGTGAAAGGCTCATTCCACCACAAAACAACAATTTCCATCCCATATACTCCAAAAAGGAACAATGTTTATTCTCTAAAAACTGTTTTATAAATACTTTTATCAAAAAGACTAAGGGAGAAGTGCAAATCTTTTTGTATCACTTTTTTTTCTTCTCTCCCAGCCCTTTTATCTTTTCCCTAACATTTAGTATGGAAAAAGAGGAAATACCAGTTCTACACAAGAAGTTCAGCTCATGCTTTTTTTTAAAATTCCATTAAAAATAGCTTCAGAAAGCAAGTACAACATTTCTTTCCTCTCACAAAAAACCTCAAGTTTTTTCCAAAACAGAATTTAAAAAAAGACATCCAAGCAGCTTCCCTTACTCAGTATTAACCTGGCTCTGTCTACAGTTAGGGCTCCACATGTAAATCCTGCTAACAGAGGCATAACAAACAAACATTAAACTCATTTATTGTTACTTGCTAGCTCAAAAATTTCTGCTTTACAGCTAAAACATCAGCCTGCATTCACAGCCTCAGAAGAGCTAGATCCAAGGTCAGGATCCCTAATCCCAAAGCCTCCTTTCATTTTACAATCAACAAATCCATCCCTTGTGAATATCACAGAGATTATTTTCCAAGCAGCAGAACAAGATTGCTTGCCTAATTGGAGGACAAGCAGAAGAAAAACTTCCGCAGGTTTTGCCAGCAACCTGAATTTCCGATTCTTCTCCCCTGAGCAGGGCACGCATCTCCATCCTCTCCCCCCACTCACCACCTTGTGCTGCAGAGCAGAGGCTGCTGCCAATAGAGGGCTAGATATAGAGGAGGGCCTGTGGGCGGGGCTTGTCGTGACTGGGCGGGGCCTGTTGTGATGGGGTAGGGCTTATTGTGATGGGGTAGGGCCTGTTGTGGTGAGATGGGGCTAGTACATACACAGATGGTAGCCACCATGCTGTGACAGACAGCATCAGGGGCATCACCTCTTCACAGCGTTTGGGCTCTTTAAATGGTCTTTAAGTGCATGGTGCTGACCGACAGTGCCTGCTGCCGGCTGTATTAAGGGCAATGCCACGCCGCATGCCGACGCGCTCTGCAGTGCTTCACAGCAATACTTGGCCCAAGTTACTGCCTCCGAGTTAGGGGGTGCCTAGGCTGATTCCTCAGCCAGGATGTTTGTCTCAAAGGTGTTCAAGAAACAGAGGACTCCAAGCCAACTCCTACAACAATTCAAGTCTCCAGTATTACACCCGGTAGAACCCACTCTATGACTTCTGCCGAGCCTCATCGAAGTGCTGGTCTAGGAAAGCGGGGGAGAAATTCCCCTGCTACCATCTGCAAAAGGTCAGTTTTAGTTCATAAGTGTTGCAGATTTATCAGAAGAGATGGAAAGCATCGAGCATACCTTGACTGACTCGCCCTTCCACACCGAGCCCTGCTGCACACATAGTTTAAACTGGGTTGGCTGCAAGCCTTCTGGATCCAAGCATAGAAACTGCTCCATGGCAGCTAAAGCCTGGCCAGGGCTTTGGTGGGGTCTGTGTGGTATTTCTGGGGCTTTCCACCCAGAAGGATTCATTAAAAGCTGTGCTTTTCATCTTTTGTGCTAGGAACTGGGAAATACAGCGTCTCCATGCTGCAATATCTCGCCTAATAATTTCATGTTCCCAATAACAGGGTTCTGCCTCCTCTGTTTCCAGAAGCAATAATCAGATACAAAGGTAGAAGGACCAAGAGACCAAAGGGGTGTCCTTCACCTCCACCTCCTTGAGGCTGTCCTCTATATCCCTGGAGGAGCAGCCCCTGAACTCTACCTCTTTTGGTGTCCTGTCAAAAGGCAGCTCAGGCACCAACAGAGTTTCCAGATAACTGCTGAACATTCCTGAGAAAGAAACTCCTCCAACCTGCTTTGCCCCTACAAGTAGTTCAGCAAAAACCATGCACAAATGACAGAGGTGTCTCTGGGATGTTCAGAAATGAAATGACAACAACTGGTGCTAAGCTAAAGCTGAAACCTATTTTCATTACAACGAGGTGAGATAAAAAGCTTTATCTGTTTGCAAAAGCAGATATCTGCTATCTATCTATGTCTAGGTATGTTGTCCCTTCCCTAGAATGGTGGAAAAAGCCGCTTTGCTTCACAACTCCTTTGTAAGCATTACACCCCTCTGAAGACCGTGTACAGACTGAGTTAATTAGAGCCAATTTTTTCTCTTCCAAGCAAATCAGTGTCTAACAAAGCCAGGAACAGCTCAGTGTTGCCAGAGTCAGCCAAGGATGATGAGCTCAGAGCTGTGAATATGCCACAGAAGCCATCAAACCATGCGAGGTGGGAGACGAGGGTGCCTGTGCACCACTCCCGCGTCCGTATGTCCTTCCCCACTTCACCCAGCCCTGGCTGCAGACACTTGATGGCTCTGCTGGCTTCTGGTGGCTTTTGCAGAAGAAGATCAGAGAGTTCATTCAAGGACTTCCAAACTATTTAAAACATACTACCCTTAATGCTACAGTGGCTTAGGAAATACCGCTGCACTTTCCCTACACAGCGCAGCAGATGCGGAGTCAGGGGCTTGAACGCAGCATTAAACCATTGCTGTAGATGCATCAAACTTCACTGGTTTCCCTCGGATCTCTACCTCATCGTGTCTCACACAGCCCCTGATCAAAGCCAAGGGAAGGATAAACAGCACAGACAGTCTGGAAATGCTGGATATTCCTCCGCTTTGTGCGTGACCTCCGTGGGCTTGTCTTCCTGGTTTTCATAGCTCTCCCCGGGCTCAGCCGTTCATTTCATTGCTCCATGCTTGGCCTCTCCTCCGTTCTCCCCATGACTCCTCACAGTCGGGGGTCACTGGAGCTCGAGCTGCTGAGCATCCCCAAGACTCCATCCCTCATTCCCAACCCGTGAGTCACTTCCTCTCCTCAAACCTCACCTTTCAACTCCCATTTTTCGTTTGCTTATGATTTTCTCTCTATCTCTGTAGGGGTTTTTGCTCTACACCATTCAATCGCAGTCCTTTTGGTCCAGGCAGGAGTGCTGCTACTGGTTTCAGCAGGAAAAGGAGGGGTGTGAGGACACCACATAAATACACAGGGCTAAATCTTCCCTCTGCACAACACAGTGCCAGCCCCTGCGGAGATGGGCTGACTTGCATCAGCTGAAAATCTAAGCTGTGTTGCTGTGGTCACTTGGGATTTCTTTTCTCTCAAGAAAATATCATTACTGGATGATCAGAATTTGGTTGGAAATGGAAATAAATACATCTCAAAAAAAAAAGAAAAAAAATCATTTTTTTTCCCATCTCACACACTTTGAAACTGGCAGCTTTTCTATGATTTTTTTTTTTTTATCAATACTTTTTGTTGAAATTATTGTTATTTTTTGAAACCACCAGAAATAAAAAAATGTAATGTCTGGCCAATAAAAGAATTGTTTCAAAGAACATAGTGAAAAATCACCTCTAATTTCATTAAAAAACCATTAAAATATAATTAGTGCTAATATAGTTTCATAAAGTTTCCCTTTCAAAAGAGCTTTAAAAAAAAACATTTTGCTTGTGAAGCACCATAAACTTTTAGCTCATCATAAAACCATGCATGCTGCGGTTTGGAGGTTTTGCAGTCCTCAGCCTCTGGCAACCAACGGCAAAAGGACTTCTGAATGGCAGGGTCCATCTGGGCCTTCTGGCTCAACAGTCTCTGATGGACACATCCCCTATGGCTCTGTCTCATTTAAAGCACGGATTCTTCTGTGGTGTCTTCATTAAAGCAGTCCTTATTCTTCTTCCACTGTGTCAGGTATGAATAGGAAAGTCCTCTGTGGAAATGGTGGATGTTCAACCACAGGGAGCAAACGTATGGCCACGCCCAGAACTGCAGCATATATAACAAGCCATACCTAACGTCAGAGCAGAGATAATCCAACAGCCACTATTGCCCCTTTCAAAATGTTACTCCTGCTTACAGCATCCTCCTCCTGAGCTCTTCTTCCTTTGCACCCTCAGGTCACAAATGCTCAATGACTGTCGGTGCCATTTCCCCAGGGACTTGCCACCTGAGCACTCTCCCTCCTTCACTGGGGGGGTGATCTTGCCTAAACAAGGTTCCTCCTGCTGGAGTCTCTTCTGAAGGTCTCAGCCTCTGCCCAGACCTCTCCAGCCAGGAATCTTTTCCAAGCATCCACAGGGCAGAGACATCTCTAGGAACTTACACAGCAGGAATTGTATAACCACAGCCACCCCAGGAGATAAAAGCATCCTTCTTAATTTGTGCCACCTCCTGAGAGCAAGCTCAGGTCCTGCAGATGCTGTCCAGGGTCATGTGCACAGGCTAGGAATTACGGCATGTGCATGACCTGCGGTACAGATTCATATGGCCACCAGCCCAGGCCCTTGACCAAGACATACCGAGCTATATTGGCATCTGGGATTGCTTCTCCAGCTTGCCAGTGGCTCGTAGACACCTCCGTTTTTTCCTTTTGCTTTTTTAACTGCTTGTTTCCCCAACTCCCCCTCAATTCACTCTCCCTCCCCCT
>Ga0181612_102805_pt1 | contig 32049 bp, 14 predicted proteins | sample HoacroProtozoa21_FD_119630 | JGI IMG/M metagenome (GOLD analysis project Ga0181612, IMG submission 119630) | Hoatzin crop microbial communities from Cojedes, Venezuel. Combined Assembly of Gp0051906, Gp0051904, Gp0051908 | reverse complement strand
CTGTGGGCGATGAGGCCACTCTTTCCTTCTGCAGCTTCCTTGGATGACTCATATTTTATTACATAGATTCCCACAGGCATGTGATTTGTATGCTAGGATGTACAATTTTTCTTTCTGGGGGTGGGGAAAACTTATGGCAACCAGCAGGGTTTTCTTTGTTCTTCATTGGCCATCCCATTAACACTTGGATCTGCGTAACCACATCTAACTGCATATGCTATGGTTGTGACCAACCTCAGCTATCAGGATTTCATCATCATATCACACCAGTATGAAAATGTTATTAATTTGGGAGGTGCAAGATAAGTCATCCTGTAGCAGTGTAAATTTTAAACTATATGAAGCATGTACCTCTTCTATAAGTTAGAAGGGAACCCAGGTAAATTCAAACTGGTTCTAAACGTATTTTGAAGGCATTCTGGCTGAAATGATAATGAAAGCCTGATTGTGTGTATTGGTCCATAACAATAACTGCACTGTACATAAAGCAGTAGAAATGAGAACAAGGACTCTGTAAAAAAGGAAAAAGAATGAAGCCCACTATTTCATCAATATCATAGCATTCTGTACATGCTTTTCTTATAATACTTCTTTCCTTCCGAACAATCTGTCTTAGACTAGGATGAAGTGTGGCTTCGTAAGAGGCAAAGCTATAGCATGTGTAAAAATGACCACTGAGGAGCAGCAGAAAACAGGTATCCATTCATAAACTGGATGAATAGTTTGTTTTCAGAGTAACAGGCAAAGATATAAACAAAAAATACACTTTTATTTTCTTTGTGGCCACAGTTTTAATATGTAAGTCATAAGGAGGGCCCTAGAGGACTTTTAAATCTTTTCCCTAAAGCATAACAAAACATTTGAACTCATTTTTGAGCAATCCACCAAAGGAACAAAGGGAAAAACAAAAGTTTCACTTGCCAAATATTTGTTCTCTAAAATGCATATGAATGCAAATACATGTGCTGTTTCCTTACTCTACCTATAAGAAAATAGTTAATACCAACTATCTTTGACCTATGAATAAGGGAAGGACTCTTAAATTCAAATTAGCAATAAAATTGTAATCCATGACATACTGTAGCAAGTAATGACATCAATAATTTCATGAGTGGTGAGGTATTACCTTGTCAAAATATGATTTTCTGTCCTACAGGGGGCTGTTTAGTGATGCGCCAACCAGATGCTGACAGGTCATGTAACCCACCGTGCAGTCAACCCCACGCTTACTGCAGTGAGGTATGTGCTACTGCATTGGAGCATAAAGCACCCCCGTGAGGGCTTCCCACACATCTCTCTGCATTAGAAAGATTATGCCAACAAAAAGTATTTTCAGAGATTTTGCTAATTGTAAATTTGTTAAAATCAACTTCAGACCATTGTCTACCTTTCAATTAAATGTTGAATAATCTCGATTTGGTACAAACCTGCATAAAAATATATGAAGAGGTACTTTCTGGGCTAGCACTCATCAAAACAGTCTTCTCTTCCAATCATCCATGTTGTTATGCTTTATGGCTTACAGAAAACTGTGTTTTTCTGCTACACAGTGTAAAACACTTGTTCCCTACAGACTAGAACATGCAGTTGTGAAGACGGATACACTGAAGTTATGTCCTCCGATGGCACACTCGAACAGTGCACTCTCATCCCAGTGGTGGTGATCCCCACCATGGCGGACAAAAAGGGAGATGTGAAAACCAGTCGAGCTGTGAACCCTACCCAGCCCTCCAGTAACCAGTCAGGACGAGGAAGGACCTGGTTTCTACAGCCTTTTGGGCCAGGTGAAGTCATGCAATGAGCAGTCCTTAATGACAAGTACTGCTGCAGGGTCTGGCATTTATGTTTTTGTGATGCCAAGGAAGAAAAACCCTTAAGTGTTCATTTAAGAAGACAGGCATCTGCTCTGACTGAAAATAAAGGAAGAGACATAAGCAAACCCCTGGCTTTCTCAGCTACTCCATCAATATATTTAATCTTGAGTTGCAGAAGATTTCCTTTTAATCCCTTCTACTTGTTAAAATTCACAGAAGCTATTTGAAATGTGAGTTTAGAAGGGAGATGGCTGCAAAATTGCAAGCCAGGATATTACATTATGCTGTCTCAACCAATAATGCTGCTGACAGAGGAATGAAAAGGTAGCACTGAATACTGCGGAGGGTAAGGGCTGCTTAAAATTTGCACCCATAACATAAATTGTAGGAAAACATTGGTATAAATATGCTAATGCTTTGCTTCCATATCCATATTTAAACTAATTCATATTAGACAAGACCTAACCATATTATTTACGTTTAGCATAGACATGCTCTAAATCTCTATAGCAATGTTTGCTTTTATGATGGACCATGTTCTTTAGAGCTGAGCATGGACTTACGTGCAAGAGTTATCCCATCAGAATTTCTTTATATAAAATCCATCATGTAATTGGTTTCAGTAAATATTTCCTGGTACTATTAAGCATTGAGATAAATAAAATTATAAGTGACAAATTACTTTCATGCTCATCCAAAATGTTAATTATATTAAGAGAGCAATTGGTTATCTTCTTAAGTGTCTTTTAAATTACATAGAGCTAAATATTCTAACACACTTGTGTCTTAAATTGTTCATTTCTTTCTGAATCTTCTATGAATGTTTTTAATCTGAAAATTGAAAACAGTATCTTTATATGCATAATCCATAAAATGTTGCAAATTGAGAACTACAGCGATACTTTTAATAAGCAGATTAAATCAGGTTTGGGTTAGAAATACTTATGTTAGATCCCTTTAGTCCTACTAGTATTTACTGTGATTTGTACTGTGATACTATATTTGATACCTGCAACGAAATGGTCTTTGGTCTAGTTAGTTAATACTTTAATCCACAATAAAAAACGAAAATTAAGCTTTTCTGGTCCTCCTTTAGCATCTTACTGAGTATATTATCTTTTACTCATTCTGGTTAACTCCACCTGAAAATGCCAGAGGGTGAGTTGTAGCAGCCAGAGTGCCGACAATAAGCAAATGTCGGACAGTTGCCTTCAACTATTTAGGATCCTGAGTGCTCATGTGAGCTCAGATATGGTTTTTAGAGCAAGCAACAGTTGAGAGATTTCATGAAAACTCACAAATTTTCCAGCAGTTCAAGTTAGAAAGGAAACAGCTCAGCTCAGATAAAAGCAATGGTGTTCAAAAGAACTAATACTTTATTTGGTGAAGGTATGAGCAAATGTGGAAGAAAGTGAATATTTTGCACTTCAGATAAGACTGATAATTGTTTTAATTCTAAGATTGGTTAACTACTGGAAAGGTTTTGATTTACTCTAGCATAATTATTCCTTTCCTCACAGTTTCTGAGTCTAGATTTAATAGTTGTTTCACTGTCTTCAACAAATTCTATTGCAGTTTCAGAAAGGAAGGTATTTAAACTATCGCCTTCAGGTGCCTGTACTGATGTATTACCCAAAACAGATGAGTTTGAGGTGCCAATTCTCTTGCATATGTAGGAATAATCTGCCCAGGGGAATTCAGAAAGTTGCATAATATTAATGACCTCATTAACAGAGTTCCCTGCTTTGACAAAAATAAATAAATCCATACACAAGGTAATGCCAGTCTTTTTTTTCAAGGTGATAATACTATTTTAAAACAAGTAAACCCAAAACAACCCGAAACCCCTTACATTTACTAATGGAAATTAGCCAAGGAGAGAAGAAACTGACCCATTTAACAGTACTGGTCTGAATTCCTCTCATTCGTATTATCATATCATTGGTTACATCAGGTCAAATATACTGTTCAATCCATCTTTAATGGATCAGTTATTATAAGTTATAATTTTCATTAGGTTGATTAATGAAGCTAAAATATTTTTACATTAATTAGTCTTGAACAAGTTGTCCGCATGACTGCAAGACTTTACACTGCTAGAGAACAGAAAGCCTGAACTTACCTACACAGCAACTGAGAGGGCTACTGTGAATCTGAGGAAAGTTAATCTAACTAATTTTTGTTATTATGTTGTTGTAAAAACATCAACTGCATTGATAATGCCTTTTTTTCCTACAGAGGTATCAGGAAGCAGTAAGTATTTGGTCAGAAAAATTTTAGCTGTGTTTGCTTACATTGAAAATACATGACTTCATGGAATAAAAATTTTCCCCCTTGTAAATGAAATAATTCGGCCTTTTTATGGAATTTTCATTGTCAAGGAGGTGCAACAAGGCTAGCTAACCTCCTGTAAAAGAATGCTTTCAGGAAGCCAATTTGCAAAAAGAGTCAGATAAAAGTAGTGGGTCAAAGAGCATGAACTGACCTTGGGTTGTGACATGCTGGTTTGGGGTTCAGAGCAAAACCCCACAGAAAGAGCAAGTCACACCGTTTTCGTAGGAGAAGTGGGTACATCTAGGATGAAAGCAACAGGAGAGTGGGATGTATACCTCAGCCTGCAGGGACATCATGTCCAAAATACAGACTGCACAGGCTGCACGTAAATACTGTCCTTCTTAACAGACAGTTGTTCTATTTATGAACAAGGGTTGTCTTTTTTGGTGTGTTCCATGAAGGGAAGTTGGCTTATAACAACAAAACTTGCATTTATAGGGGAAGAAATTGGAAAATTACTACTTTATGCACTAGTAAAAGTTGTGTATATGCAGTTAATGTGTGGATGAGGTAAAACATGCTAAAGATATTTCATAGCAACAAGAATGAACATAACAGGCAGGTTGATTTAGTGGAGGTAGTATGGAAAGTGGTGCTAATAGCATAAATGAGTTCTAGGCTGATAAAGTGCCCTGCGATCATGCTGAAGGATTGCCTGCTACCAGCAGGCGCAGGGGCTAGGTTTCTGAGGGGGTCTCGCTACCTCTGCCCCACATCTTGGCTCCGTTTGAATTATCCAGACTTCAGCTGAAAAGCAGAACTCAAGTGCACAGAGAAGTTACTGCTCAGTTGTTTAATAATATTTACTCTTATTAAGCTATAATTGCTAGTGGAGACATTTATTTTGGATTATAAAAGTATTTCTATACTACATTGGAACTAATCATTGAACAAGACTAACTCAAACACTACTGACTAACATTCGTTCCTTTTAGATGGGAGGCTGAAGACCTGGGTTTATGGTGTAGCTGCTGGTGCATTTGTTTTACTCATCTTTATTGTTTCTATGATCTATCTAGCCTGGTGAGTTCTTTAATTATTTACAAACAAGCAGTCCCACACAGACTGTAATGCAAGCATTTACATTTGCCGCTGTAGATACTGCAGACACTTCTGTGAACTACAGTGTTTAATTTTCCATGTCCTTTTGTCCAAGCTCAGGTTAGTGGACTCTGGTTGTAGTCTAGATAAAGGATAAACACATGCTCTCCTGAGGTTAGAACAACTTCTTACAAATATGGGGTAGATTAGTGTATAGTTTTGTTTTATTCAGTTTATCTCTGTTAAGAATGTGCTGTGTCCATGATAATTTCATTGCATCTGTATCACAAAATGCAGAGAGAAAGAACAATAAGGAAATTTAATAATCAGGCAAGTCAGATTTTATATTTGTCAGGATATAGAGATACACAACCAAAAAACGTCTGAAAACTTTCTCGTGTGTTTTTCATACATGAAACAATATTTTGTTGAAAAATCTTAGTGCATGTGAAAGCAAAGATTTGTTGCAAGAATAAGACATCTTTGAGAATGCTCTCCCCAACATTTTTTAGGCCCTGTTTGGAATTTCTGATCCAAATGACTGTGAAGGTGGAAGGTGAGGGAGGTGTGGTCATACACATCACGCTCTTGGCTGTACTGTGTTAGTAGGCATTTCGGGGGCTTCTAGATTTGTTTGGGTTTTAGTAAACTTCCCCCCAGATCTCACTTCTGCCTAAGTAAGGAAAAAATCTTTTATTTTTTGAGTAAAAGAAAATCCATTATCATACAACTCCCCTGCAAATTCTTCGCACTGGAATCTGTGGCCACTGCAAGCCACTGTAACAACTGGTTTGGTAACAAAGATTTAGATTTGAGCAGCCTAAGTGACATAGCTGAGATAAGATTTTGGACGAGACTGAGGATGCAGAGGCCTGGTTTAAAGAAATACATGTGTTACAGTCTAAAAGAAGACAAGTACTAAAACATGCATAAACACGCATTTTCCTTTGGCTTGGTGATTTTTTAAAACTATATCAAATGGATTGGAAATACTGCTGGATTAAAATCTAATTCAAGGCTAGACAGGGAATGGCTATGGCTAACAGCTATATCCCTGCTATTTATGACTCGTTTAATTATAACATCTAGAATTAACTGTAGTCATTCCAGCAAGTATAATGAGATTAAACTAATCAAAAGATGGAACTTTCCTGTGGAAACCCTTGATGAGTCAAGAGAGGTTAAGATTTGAGTCTTATAATTTAAAAGAGCCTGACTGGAGCTTTGATACATGGCCAAATATTGCACTGCGGGCTCTAGGTTCTTCTGAATACTGACTGATCTTGCAGGATTACCTGCCAAGGATTTCATCAAGTCACATCAGCGCCATAACAGCCTGTTTCTGAAGAACTGAACTTTGAGTTAGATGTTGCTTTGGGTTGATAAAGAGATAATTACTGATCCAATATAGCTTTTACAAATGAACAACCAAATGCATTATCTTAAAACAACACACTCATCTTTCATTTAAGACTGAAGTCCATCTTTGCTATGTTATTAGTTTCTTGTTCTATTTACAAATTATCTTATTGTTTCAGCAAAAAGCCAAAGAAGCCCCAGAGAAGGCAGAACAACCGACTGAAACCTTTAACCTTGGCTTATGATGGAGATGCAGATATGTAAAATATAATTTCCCATGGTGACAAATGGAGTCTAAATTAATGGATTAAAATCAGAAGGTATCCAAAGCCACAGGGATTTTCTATGGAGTGGATTAAGCGCTTTGACTCTTTCTTTTTTTGTAATTGCACCATAGATAAAGAAGGATGGATTTCGTAACGCCTACGGATATTCAAGGTGTTACCGCTTTACTTTAGACCATCAGCACTGAGAAATCTGGCAGAATCACATTAATAGACACTGCGGTTGGAGATTTGTGGTCTTTCCTCAGTCTTACAAATGATAAGTACCACTTGTGTCTCCAGAATACTGTGGCTGACATAGTATTAACAGTTGGAAGCCCCTGCAACATTAACCAAGTATAATCAGTATGCATGAAGAGTTTGTACCAAGCTATGACTCTTTACATTCAGGCATAACATATATACTCAGTTGAACCATATGTATTACTCTATCAGATTATATACTTGTTAAAGAGCATTTTAAGTGCTTAGTACAATATTAACTTTTAACTGTGTTTAACCCATTCAGCAAGTTCCACAGTTTGCCAGTTGATGATAACTTGTGTTAACCTGCATTTCAGAGGGCAATGACTCACTTGCAAAGTTCTGTCCTGTTATCACTCCGAAGTATAAAGGCCTCGTGTACATCCAGAAAGGAGGTATTCTCGGATTCAGTGTTTTCTAGCAGTTGCTATCTGGAAAAGGATACCCATTGAAAATGTTACAATATGTTTCTACTTCCTCTAACTCAAACTGTTGCCTGCATCTTTTTTGCTACAAGTAAGGCAAATTTTTGCACTATATTAGTGCAGCATGGTATGCACTTAACTAGTATTGCCATAGAAACTGCCTCTTTTCAGAAAGAATGATGATGTATCTTGTGCACGGAGTGTCGAGTAGACAGGTGTTGAATCCTGAAGAGAGTAGCATTCGGTCTGGACTGCGACTGGATGGAATCAGCTGACGACGCATACTGTACACACCGTTCCTCGTCACAGCGGCCATTTGTAGTCTATATCATGGCAGTAATACAAGTGTCTAGTTTCTTGCCCTGTCTACCTATACTGGTGTAGATTGTCCTGCTGGTTTCTAATTGTACTTTGAAGGCTGTTTATGACTAGATTTTTTATATTTGTTAACTTTGTTAGAAAAAAAAGAAAAGAAAAAGAAAAGTGGTTGCCCTGTAGTCAAGTGACATACATGTCTAAAAAGGTATTCTGATTGTTTGTTCAACTACAATAAAATGGTTTTGCTTTTTTTTCCTTCTGCTAGTGAGAGCATTTTCACTGTTGCTGACAGTGCAATACTCTGCCCTTCCATCTTTTCTAATTAGGATAATTGGACAGACTCTTTAATTATTCAGTTAAACTCTTGAGTGTACTGGCAAGTAAACAATAAGATCAATAGTTCTGCCATTTGAATACTTGTGACTTTTTTAAAAAGTCTGGCAGTACATAAACTCACTGTTAACCTCTTCCATGCTTATGGCTTTTCAGTGTTACACTTCCAACATGAAGCTCATTGACTTGCCACTGTATCTACATTCCTGTTACAGATGTGATTCATGACCTGAGAAGGGTTATTCTCATCAAATGGCTTCTATGTGTCACCTGAACATATAAGTGATTGTGCCACTACTAAGCAATACAAAACTTTATCAGGCAACCTCTCAAAAATAATTGTTATATAAAATTCAGTATTAGGTTCTCAGGTCTTTTTTATAACCTAAACCGTTTCTGCCTACTCATCATGCTATTTACTCAAGAAGCACCAGTTTTTGCACACTGAATAAAACCGTAGCTTTGCAGCTTTGGCCCAGATCCACTGAAACTGATGACAAGGCTCTCGTGGACATCAGTGGGTAACATGAGCCCTTAAAAATACCTACTTTTGTTCCATGTAGAATAATTCTTGGAACCAATGTGCATTGTGTACAATGTTCAAGAGAGATCATGGTCCTACTTTAACTTAGCTAACTTACATTACCAGCGTGGTGTTACTGCACCGAGAAAATAATCTTCCTCCCACTGCAGAAGTATTCCCCAAATGGGAACGATGAGCAGAGAGGAACAATAGTAACAATCTTTTGTACAGGTTTAATTTCTCATTTTATACCTTTATCCGGCTGCAGCTGGTGACGTGCCACGGTCCCCTGCCACAGCGGTTGTTCATTTGTATACGTGTTGCAGGATTGGGGGCTTCAGTCTTATGCTGCTTTGTAAAGATCCATAGGAAAAAAAAACAAATTTTGATTAATTTAATTACTTCAGCATTCTTGAGTAGAAAATAAGAAAAACCTAGTTGATTCCTATTTTGTCAGAAATACAAAATATAATGTGGCAAAGGTATAAAATTTTAAAGAACGGTAACTATCATGTGAAGACACAAAGCTTAATTATGATTTCTGTATTTTTAAAAGTCTTATTCTGTGCTGTCAAATAGTATTGGACCAATAGGGAATTGACGGAACAGGGTTTCTTTCATTGGCAATGCGTCATCGTTATTATGCTGGCTGGTCTTAGCAGGAGCTGTTACCTAGTTCTTGCCTTGAAGATTTTTATGTCCTGAACCTAAGAATTTAATAACTTGAAGTTAAAGGTATGCCATCTCCTTTTTCTCACTATATAAACTGGACAAATTAAAAAAAGAGATAGGAGGTTCTTTTACTGATGTTTGGCCTTTGAAATCCGTGCAAGTGTTGTGGTACGTGCTACATTTTCTATCCAGTCAGTGAATTTTGCTGGTGCACATCTGCATCACACTAGTGCTGCATTTAAAATCTAGAGTGCATTTTTATTGTTTTTATTTAATGAACAGAGTGCATGGACATTTCAAGCCAGGATGACTTCCCTCGTCAAGAACAAAATATTAGGCTATAAGGAGGGCTGAAATTGTATGTAAAGCTAAAAGTTGCACAGGTAATTCAGCCCATTAGCATTGAAACAGAAACAAATAATAGATGAATTTTCAGTTTCAAATGAGAAGCAATTTGCTTTAAAAATCAGAGTGCTTCTACAAATCCAGTGCCTAAAGCAGCCACTACCGTAGATTGTTAGTTTGTGAAAGTAACGTTTCCAGTGATCAAAAAAACCCTTCAGAAAATAGCAAAGTAGACATTTTCCTGTTGATGTGGTGGTTTGTATTTTCCTTTTTAAATCTGTAGTTTCTAGCTTGCTGTGTCTGCTTTGAGTCCTGGAGCAGTTCCTTTTTGATACTTTGGTGCAACTGCTCTAGCTTGTTTATATTTGGTATAAAACATCAATTTTGAAACTCCCTTCTCCTGCCAAAATGTAATAATGTTTGTTTTCCAATATTACAATCTGAAGAGACAAATTTAAAACCTCTGTGTATAAATCACTGTAAAATATACCTTGAATGATATGGAAATCTGTCCTTTTACCTTATGTAAATTGTGCTTACCCAAAGTTAAGAGTTTATTTTGCCTAACTTAATTTACTTGAATATTTATTTTGTAGAACAAGGAGGCAGCTGTCTGAGGAATGTTTACCTTTTTTTTTTGGTTAATGTTAATTTGTAAATTGTGTAATGCATTTTTATTTTTAAATTATGTATATTTCTTTTTTAATGCACAAAATGTTTACGTACAACTACTTCAAATTTGTGAATATTGTCACTAAGCTTTATTCAGTTAATACAGATATATGAAAATGTAACAAGTCTTACATTTTCATCTGGGTTATTTTTACATAACTGATGTATTGCTGACAATAAATATAAACACAAAATCATTTCATGTGTTTTTTTAACCTATGTAGTATACTAGCCTGGGATAGAGTGATAATAAAAGCCAGATCCTTAAAATATGACCACCTTTTAAATAGTGTCTTTGAAGGAAATAAGCTAACATACCCTTATTAAAATTAGTATTTCTCTTCAGAAAGAGAAAAATGCTTTCTAAGGTTAATGTAACTATCAAAGCCCACTGATACAGTCCTTGTTGACGTAGAAGTTTACAATGCATATTTACTTCATTGATAAATATGCAAGAAATCCAATAAATTAATTGCATTTTAATTTTTTTTTTCCTTAATTGCCATTTTTAGGTTAGCAAAAACAACCCATTTGTGGAGAATAAGGGCTAGATCAAGGTCTCGCTAAAAGACATTTATTCAATTCAGTGAAGCTGAAGCTGTCCCTGTCCCTAAATGAAAAGGAACAGGGAGCAAAATCCTCCTCCTCCAAATAAAAAAAAATATACCCAATGCAATCAATAAAACTGACATTTAGATCCCAGTTGTCAAATAACCATAACCAAATTTGCTCTATTTTTTTCTAGAATCAAGGATTTGTTGTTGATTACCTAGTGAAAAAAGTGACTCAGCTTTTCTTTGCATAATTGCTTATATTCTGTCTCTGTCTTCCCCAAAACTCAAATTTTTTATGTCCTCTTCTGCGGCATATATTTACACATCAGTTCATGGGGTTGTGTTCAATTTCAGTAGCTATTACCTCCCCAGTAACCCATCCAGGCTAACCCTTAAAAGGTTTAAACCCAATTTTGAGGGCACACAACTCTGATTTTAGAGGCATTTCAGAATTTTCAAAGGTACTTCCTACCTACATTTTCTCCTGCTGAAATCCACAGAAAAATAACATAAGCATTGGACTTGTCTTCTCACCTGCAATTTAATAGAGAAATTGTTTAGATCATTTGAAGTTGGTTAATTAGCTACAGGCAGAATTCTACAAACAGTTAAAAAATATGCTTGAGAGAAGAAAATGAAAATTCTTATGTAAACTCTGCAGAAGAGGATTACCTATGGTATGCTAATGAAGATCATAAGGTCTTCACATTCAGTAGAGAAAACTTATGGTTGGACTTTGGCAATTAGCTGTGTGACTTCTAGAGTAATAGCTTACAGATTGGTAAGTGTATTCTTTATTAAAAAAAAAAAAAAAAAAAAAAGGAGAACACATATTTCCAGTACAAGTATAATGAAAGAAGATAAACAGCGAGGTAAATCAAAAGGCTTAGGTAAGCATTGTAAATATTTTTGCCTTCTAGTAATCTGAAGATCTACAATATTAAGTCTAGACAACTTATCCTACTGAAACAGTAATGAGCTTAAGCAGCCGTTCAGGATCTGCTTGGCATCACTATGCACAATTTGGCTATAGAAAAGCTTATTTTTGACTCTTCCGGTTCTTCTGACACAGGAAAGCTTAATGACTATCTAAAAGCAGCTGGCGACCAAGCAGATGAACAAACAATTTGCACTATTTCAGGCGGATGGGGATTTGTGTGGGGGGAGTGTCTTAGTAGCTGCTTCCTTGTTCATTTCTTTTCCAGCAGCACAGGGAGCAGGCGACTCATTTAGTTTGCTGTCATTTGGGCAGTGCCCCTGGCCGTGGAGGGGGTTGTCCTGTGGTGACATGCTGGTGAAGTAGCTCCTACCTCCTTCTGAAAATGGGGCACCTTTGCTAAGTTCTGCTTGATCTGAAAGGTTGCGAGGCTTACTGTGAGGCACACCTTCAGCAACGTTAGGCAGATGCTGCTGCTCTTTCTGTTTGCCCTCAGGCAACTTTGCACCGTGAGACCTCAGTAGTCTCAGAGTGGCAGATGTTAACACCAATCTGCTGGTACTTGCATATGGCAGTGCTTTAAGACAAACCTTCCAGTCTCATGTATAAGTCATTTCTGGTATTAATATTCTGAGCTGCCTTGACAAGCTGATACTGTTGGATGCTACTTGATCCTGTCTGTCCTGCTCTGGTTAGGTAACAGCTCTGCTGAAAAGGATGTAGGGGGTGGTGGTCCTGGTGGACAACGTGCTAATCGTGACTCAGCTGCAGACCCTGGTGGTTAGGGAGGCAACCACACACACAGCTTGAAGGAGGTGGTTAGTGCCCCCAGCCTTCATAAAGCTCTGTTGGGAGCGACATGTCTGATTTGGGGCCCCATTTTGGGAAGGCAAAAAGGCCTTGAATTTGTCACTGTGGTGAAGCTAAAACTTAGCCACAGGATCAAGGTTGAACCTATTTAATTATTACTATGCATTTATGTATTTGTCAATCCTTTGTCTTTTTAGAGAAAACAAGATTTGGTACTTGCCTGTTTATAGATGAGGGGTTGGTGGCTCCCACATCTGTTTTAATATTTTGTGGGTTGTATTCGGAGCCTAGTCCTGAAGTTTATAAGGATTATATCCTGAAATTGAAATTATAAAATGAAGGAGTTTTTATTTTCAAAAATTTGCTTCAGTGTCACTGTATTTCTTTAAATTGGCAGAATATTTTGTGTTTGTTTCTCAGTAAATATCAGTTCCATTTTCCTTATCTTACAAATAAAAAAATGTTTCATCTCAAGTTCAGCGTTGGGTTTGAAAGCAAGCCTAATTTTTTCCTTAACAATTATAAAACCAAAACCCCTTTCTTACCTATACATGTCAAACTGTGTCTTAAATTGCAGCTTTTTAATTCTTCCCAGTGCTGCTTATTGAGATATATGGAAATAGCAATGTAATTTGAACCCATGATCAGAATTTAGTTAACAGGTCTGTGTATGCACTTTCACAGTTTGTTGGCTGTCCAGTATTAATAAATTATTTTTAATGCGCTGACTGCCTAATGAACTACTACAAATACCTCTCCCAAACTGAACCCAAACTTATTTACGCAACTTGTATCACAGAAAAATATGAAAACTATCACAGAAGAACATAGAAAGTGTGAGATATTTTGTCTTGCTTTCATACTCTAAACCTTAACAACTTTCCTTCTATGCCCCCACTGTGTCAAATGCCAGATGTCATCTTTACCTGGAACTTTTCTGATTTGCACTGGTTGCTGTCATAGCCTTAATTCTCTTCTGATGCGTCTTCTCACTCCTAAGACCATGGTTAGACAACAATAGTTACCAGCTGACAAGTTACAGGTATTTGAAGGCATGCTGTCAAAAGCAAATATATGCCTGCTTAAAATGTGAATTTTGAGGCTGAAGTAATTTGTTTCCTCTCTTCATGCAACCAAAGCTGCAGCTGTGTATTTGGAAACCTTGAAGATACTTAATTCTACATATTTCACATTCAATCACACCATTCTATTGCTGTTACTTTACAGTTTTCTCTACTGTTCCCTTGTTATATGCATTTTGTGTTAATTTTCATTGTAAATTCTTAGTAAGGGCTGTCTCTTCTGTGTGTACAATTACAGCAGAGCGGAGAACTCCCTCTTTGGAAAGCTGACTGTGATATGACAATAAACAATGATTAGCAGAAGCTCAAATCCTTAGTATCCATTATTTTTTCAAGAATTCTGGGATGAAAGTTTGGTGGACTAGCTTGGAAATGTTCTCTGTTTGTGAACTCTCTGAAGAGTAAATCATCACAGAAGTCAACCAAAATCCCTATTGCTGTGAGCAGCTCCATGGCAGAAAGTTATATGTTCACATTTCCTGTTTCTGAGTGTTACCCTAAACACACATGGACATTCTGGTTTTAGTTACTTTCTTTATAAGCTGCACCAACTTCAGATCATGGGTAATACAGTTGATCTCAAGGTATATCTAAAACAATTTATCAGAGATGTGTATCATCATACACATGATAACACAGTCCTGAGTTCAGGTTGATGTTCAGTGCTTCAGGTCATAACAGGAATCTCCATACATGCGTATTCCAGCTTTGGATCTCATTTTTAGTTTTGATATTCCACAAAATGAAGGAAATTTGCATCAATTTGATTTGAACCAACATCACAGAGACTAAAACACCCCACATACTCAGTACTGAGGAATAATACTTCTTAGCCGTAGGTCTGCTCCTTTTCAACCAGAGGGCTGAACCCACGTAACCCCCGTCTCCAGGGCCCGAGCAGGCCATGCAGGCCTTCGCTTCTCTCCCTCACAGGCTTCTTCTGCAAGGACCAGCACTAAAATCACCCTCTTCAAACAGGTTCTCTTAGGCACTCATCTGATTACTAGTCCCCAGAACATAAACTACCAGTTATTAATACTAGCCCTGTGACCTACTAGCAAAGAACCAATGCCCCATACAAAGCTTGACTCCCAAGGTAGTCTGACAAACTGGTAGGAAATAAGGTTTCACTGGCTCAGTTACCTGTTATTTTAAGGATTATTTTGATACCTTCCTCACCGCTCTGTTTCTTCAGTCTCCAGCAATGTAGAATTCTGTAGCTCCGTTTTATGAGTGGAAATTGGTGATACAAGGTTTCGCTCAGCCAAAGAAAGAAAAAAATAATTAGCTGGCATTTTTTTGACTGCCTGAAGTTGAATTTAATGAAGTGCAGCAAAAGCTTTCTGCAACATTAGAACAGCAGCTGGAGCTAAACCCTACATTTCTGCCTTAAATGGCCTCCACTTACTATTTGATGAGCAAAACATTAGTAGCAGTCGTTTGTTCAGTTTTACAGAAACATAGAGGGAAGCTTTGCAGCACAAGCAAGAAATTAATTGGCAATCTCAGACTGGCTCTCCAATCCTGTTGCAGAATTATAGTGCTAAAGAAGCCAGGGCAGAAGTCTAATGGCCTCAAAATTGTAAATGGGCCCTTTTGGAAAGGCAAAACATTATTTACATGAAAAATTGCTATACTCCATCTCTGTTAATGCATTCTCTTCGAAATGAGATGTACTGCAGATGAGAAGACTTCCATCTGCCACCTTAGATCAATGAAATGGCAGTACAATGTGTTTCACCGGAATATTTCACGGGTCTCATCAAAAGCCCTTAACACCACATATCAAAAATTGTCTTTAACAAGTTCTTATAAGCTATAAAGCTATCTGCTATTATTTAAGGCTTTATATACCTATAATAACACTATAGAGATTATAAAAAAAAGAACATAAATGATAATAAAATTTATTCTTATGTGATTTATATTGTTTAAATCTTTTAAGTCCTACTTCAGTAGTTGTCAATTACCGTACAAAACATCCTGGGCATTCCCCACATAAACTGTATTGAACTCTACATATAAAGAAGAAAACACATATGCAACAGGATTGGGAGGGGTTTGTTTGTTTGTTTGTTTTTCTTAGCAGAGTGACAGGACAATTAAATAAAAGTAAATAACATTAAATTGCTTTCAAAGAGGGGAAAAATGTTATTTTAAAGATTTCTCCAGATCACTGCATGCAAATTTCCAGCTTTTCATTCTTATTGCTTTTCAGAAAAACCCCAGATCTTTTATTCACCATACAATCCCTAAAGACAAGGCAAGGAATTTGCTCATTGTGCTCTCAGTTTCTCAGTGGAAGGTTTGCACAGTCCATTGTCTGTGCATTTTTTCATATTTCCATAGCCTTTCTGGGAGAAAAAAAGAATATTTCCTATTTTGTCTTCTTGTCAACATTGTACATATTTGACTGTCAGCCACATATATCTATGTCCATATTTCATTCTCTCATGTCCTGGAAGTCTTTTGACCCAGCTGAACCAGCTGCTAAGAAGAGTGTCAACGGAGGAGAACTACTTGGAATAGCAGGAAGGGTATCAGGTGCATACAGTTAAGTTAATGAACCTTATAAATCAATTTCCAACCCGCCCGCCATGGGTAACGGCACCATCCACTAGACCAGATTGTCTAAAGCCCCACTCAACCAGACCTTGAACACTTCCAGGGAGGGGGCATCCACAACTTCTCTGGACAACCTGTTCCAGTGCCTCACAGCCCTCATAGTAAAGAGTTTCTTTCTTATATCTAGTCTAAATCTACACTCTTTCAGCTTGAAGCCATAATCCCTTCTCCTATCACTACGTGGTCTTGCAAAAAGTCCCTCTCCAGCTTTCTTGTAGGCCCTCTTTTAAGTACTGAAAGGCTGCTATAAGGTCTCCCCAGAACCTTCTCTATTCCAGGCTGAACACCCCTACCTCTCACAGCCTTTCCTCATAGGAGAAGTGTTCCAGCCTTCTCATCATTTCTGTGGGCCTCTCTCTCTAAATTCCATCTGGACATACAAACACTTTGATGTGTCACTTTTTTGAATAGAAAAGACAAATGATGATCACCTTTTGCTCTGCTTTATCACTTGGTTATTATCTGTGCTCCCAATATTTTCTTGTGCTGTCATGGCTCCTCTTTTTTTTTGCAAGTCTTGTCGTTGCCAGCCTGATGCTTAGCATAATTCTGCTCTCATCTTTTCTTGCTGTTTCTGGGGAAGGACTTCATCTGGTGTTCACTGATGATATAACAATCAAAATAAGGGGTTAAATATTATCGAATGTGGTGAGAGCAAACTGTATAAATTTCCTGAGATTCTTTTGATGTCTAGAAGCTTTCTATCAGAATGAAAACCAGGTAATCTGGTGTCACTTACCATGCTTGAAATTCTTGAAGTTGTGTCACAAAATTAAGCTCTAAAATCTCATATACATTTGATGAGAACTGTTCATCATCTTGTAAATTGTTTGGAAATGTATCAAATACAGGATTTCGCACACTAGTCTGTCTAAACCCTGTATGTAACCTTGTTCTCCAAAACCTGTAACAAAACAAATATGTGGTGCGTTAATGGGCAAAGAATTTTAAAACTGGGGGAGCACTGTGAAAGGAATGGCGTTATTTAAAGTTTATCTGGATCCAGGGTTTTAATGTAGGCTTATATAATAATAATAACAAAATAATAATAATTGCACTGTGTCTTGTCATTAAAATGAATCATTTTAATGATGTATTGAGTTGTAGAAGGTAATTAATGGCTTGCTAGTACTTTGTTATGTAGAAAATAATAATGTTGTAATTCACACTTTAAAATAATTTGAAGATGAAATCAATAAAAACCAAATATGCATTTTTATCCCTTTGAAATATCGCATAATTTAGAAGAAAGTGGCACATGGAGAGAATAATCAACAGATCCAACGTACTGTTTTAAAAGCAGTCAGGCTCTTATAAATAGAGAAGTTCGGTCTGGAGGTCCTCCTGATCAAATAAACCCAGACATTTGAGGCTTCTTTAATGGGAGGTAGATGTTTATATTCTGTGGGCATTGATACTGTTAACTTCAATAGTGGGCAATCTCTTGAAAGACAAGTGACTGTCAAACCCTGCTGTGAATCCCACAGTGACTTTTCTCAGAAAATTATTTACTGTTAGTGAGATACAAAATACAGAGATTTTAATGAAGACTGACAGATGCTATCATTTATGGTCACTGCTAAAATGGTGAGACCAATTCATATCAGTAGAGAGTCAGGGGAGAAGTTTCCTTAGAAAAAAAGATAAATGTTCTCCCCATAGATGAGCAAGTTCGTATACAGAGATCTGGCTGGAGACTGCTGCACAACCCATGGCTGTTGTGTTGGTATCTAATTTATTTATGGAAACGGAAAGGTTAACTTTTTAGGTAAACAAAAAGGATGAGAAGTTCTTACAAAGCAAATTATGTTAATACTCTTGCTCTTCACTCGTTACTTTTTCTCTCAGAATGACTTTGTCAGAGTCTTTTGAATCAATGGAAGTTTTGCCAATGACATTAGCACAGTTTGAAACAGTTCTATAGAGTTTTATAGTATATTACACAGAATATGTATTACTAAAAACCTCTTGAAACGGTTTTACCCAGCTTTCCTTAGGAAAAAATGAAACTCATAACTTTTGAAATTGCACACATCTCTCTCTGTCTGAGGTTCACTGGTAGGTAGAGACGCTAAAATATGTGATTTATGTTCACAGTTAGACACTTAGTCATTTAAATAATTGGATCTTTGCATACAATTTACCACATATGTAAAATATGCATGCATGATTTTGGCAGCTTTAAAGTGAACTGGCAAAACAGGATGTTATCCTTCCATATTATGGTCTTTGTAGCTTGTGATTTACTCATTTACAAAGGAGTTGTAGGAGGCGATTAATATTGTTATGGTGGGAGCTGAAACAAAGATCCTTAAAAGTGATGGGCATAACACTTTAGTCCGTTCAGGTTAAATGAAAGAGCAATTAAATGAGCCTCTCCTTCTGAAGAAGCCGAAACAATACAGCACAGTGTCGTAAACCATGAGCTTGCTTAGGAGCCCTGAACTCTCTGTCAGCTTTGCTGTGGTCTGGCTGCAAATAACGGCAAAGTGCTGGCTTTTGATTGCAGCTGTGTGTGAGCATCGTGTAAGGGAAGAAATATACAGGAAAACCAAAGAGGCTCTAACAACATCCAGAGAATGATTTTTGGTATGAAACTGGGAAGAAAAAGCAATTGAGTGAAAGAAATATATTGGTTTGGATGCTCACAGAAATTGAGTTTACAGTCATGAGTAAAGAAATGTTTCTCTGTTGTTTTTTTTTTCATAAGAAAAGTCTGAGGTCAAGAAAATTCTGACCTTAACATCACTGTTTCCTCTTTACAGACACGTTCCATAAAAATTACATTTCAATTTTTTGGTTCTCTAATGCTAAAAGCATGTTGTGAATTTTGTCCTCAGAATGTCTGCGACATCACCACAAAAATGACAAGGATCTGATTCTAGTCTTAAGATGTCTGTTGTTACTCCCAATAGATTAAACATTCAATTAACTTTCTGCTAGTAGAAGGGAATCCTTGAGTGCTATCAGGGTTTCCTTGCCAGGACAGAAGATCTGTTCACTCAGAGATCCAATGGAGACTGGTTATTTGATCAAGAAAACTCTCCTCCAAGGCTATGGCTATATAACCTTTTTCTGTATCGGTGCCAGCTTGAGAAAGCCCAGTCTTTTCCCCTGGTTATCTCAGACAGCTGTTAGGACCCTAAACTACATCATTTATTGGGGTGGCACAAGTGCTTATGTGGCCACATGAATAGAGTTATAATAGGAATCTGACAGATGAAAATTGCCCTGTTTTTTTGCTCCACAATCTTGCTGCTAATTCAGTTTTGCTAACACAGGCCAGAGGTAGTGGGGAGTAGGGAAGAAATAAGCACCTGTGGGAGGGGATGACATTTACGCTGACTCAAGCAGCACTTCTGTGCAGTCACACCCTGTGGTGAAGCAGTGGGACCACTGGAACACCTCCTGGGCTGTGAAAGAGTTACACCAGGAGTAGAAGGGACCCACTAAACTAATATCTCTGCACTGAGCAATGTGTTTTGGAGTATAGGTAACTTATGAGAGTGTTTCCAAAACTACTTCGGCAAGAATCCTATTTTTTTCAGACTGAACATAGTCTGTTTTGCAAAGATAGAACACTGCAGCACAGTTCATGGCAGTTCACAGTTTGCAAGGCCCCTCTGCTGTTTTGAAAAGTGAAGGCAAGTAATTTTGCTCTGTGCTTGTTGATTAACCTACACTTGTACCAGAATACAGAGAGCTTGTATAGTAGGCTGTGTAAAATTCAGTGTCTGATTTGTGTCTTTGAATATGAAATATGTTACTGTTTCATACTGCAACCTCAAATGCAGATAGAGTTTGTCAATTGTTCATGGAAAGGTTGCCTCTATTGCAGATGAACTTGGATGGTAGACACAGGGAACCTCCGTCTGCTCTCCTGTACAGCATTTCTGAATCCTCAGTGTCACCAAACTTGATTCAGAGATGTTCTAACTGCTTTTATGTGATGCTGCACTTCAGCTCAGAAGCCGAGGTACAGAGTTTATAAATCCTGGTGTAATTTTGCTTGGATGTAGACGTTTTACTTCTGTACCTCACTAGATACAGCCATACTGCTCTGTTCTGGATCAAGCAGACACAGTGATCTGGGTCAGTATCATGTCTACTGTAGTGGCAACAGTTCCTCCAAACTCTTACCTTTCTTTTCTTCAATACAATAATATTTTAAAACTGACTTTTCATTTTCTCAGTGTTTTTGCATTTGCTACATTTTTGCATGTACCAATATCTGATAAAATTGCTTTCTTGGATAGAAAATACTGGTAATAAAATATGTTTCTTATGGCTTGACTTTCATTTACACAGTAGGCAGTAAAATAGAATCTATGAAGACTAGAGTATTTTGGGAGCAGAAGTTTAGGTAGATCTATTCATATCACTAATAGTGTAGTCCTCTGCCTGCATATTTATTCAGTTCCCGCATACTGTATTTAAAAAAAAAAGGAAGAAGGAAAAAGGCAAAAGACCCCTTTTATTATGCATTTTGTACCCATCATTATGTAAAGAAATAATATTTCTACATGTCATACTAAAAGAAAAAGAAAAAATGGCATTTTTAATTATATGGAAAGACTTGATACGATAAAGTTACTTGGCAGTTAAATTTCAAATGTGTCCTTGCAAAGTATTTTATATTTTGACTTCTATGGGAAGAAGAACCAGAATCCAAATACATTTTGAACAGATAAAACAAGGAAGTGCGTGACTTGCTGTTGAATTTCAGTTAATGGTGAGAAAATAATCAATGAAAATAAGATGCTGTCACTTCAGGCTTCACCATTTTTAGCTCCCTGGGTAAATAATGCTGCATATTTCCTCAGCACATCCGTCCAAAAGCTCTTTCTAAAGAGCAGAATTTAATTAATTGTTAGGTTGCTAAAAAGTGTGTCTCAATTAGAAAAACAGAGGCACAAAATATTTCTTGGAAAAAAGACTAGTTGACAACGGTTCTACTATATCTCAGAAGCTCAGGGTTATGCCCCGTGTCATCATCCTTTCCTATGCTCAATAAAATAAAGCAGTGTCAAGACACATTTTAGGATAGTAAATACCAAGACACTTATGATATAACAGCGGTTTCAGTTATTAGATAAGTGATGCAAACACTTTACCCTTCAGAAAAAAAAATAAAAAATTGAAGCCTAGTTACCTGTCTGAGATGAGTGTGAAAGAGTAGAAATTGGGGCTTTCTTTCCGCTTTTTCTTTAAAACACCATGCTTCTTCCAGGAGACAAAGTCTGCCCCACTGTCTGCAGATCCATCCTCTCAGCTGTGAGGTGAGGAGGGCAATGCCACCACAGCAAGGACCCCGCAGCTCAAACCATTTTTACCTGAGCTGGGAAAGTGACCTCTCTGCAAGGAAGAGTGGTCCCGTATGCTACAAGGAGGAACCATGAACTGCTTATTGGTTCAAGTTCCCCCTATATGTGTGAATCGCACAAACATAATTGGACGTTTCCTTCTTTAAAACCCTGTAAATTCACTCTGTATAATGAGAACCAGAAAGGGGGGAAAGGGGTTAATGTAGACCCAGTCTGCCAGAACTGGATGAATAATTTATTCTGTGAATTTTGCTCGCCTTTCGTTTTGCAAATTGCCTGCAAACAGTTTACCCTTTTCTTTCATTTAATATTATTCAAAATTATTTGCTGAATAATTTCTACACTTAATTCCTGATCTGCATATCATTCATGAGCAGTTGGATAGCAATTCCTGTTAAACATTCAGGCTGCCTCAGCTAATTATTGTGGGATATGCAAGCCACAATGTACCATAAGCCGAGGTGAACAAGTGTTGCTCAACTTACTTTAAGACTGGTCCTCCTGTATAACAAGGACCTCCTTGCACATGCAGAAGATTAGTTTATTTAGATATTCAACTAAAATCCAGAAGGGAAGCGTTAAAGAGCAAGAGCAGTGAATGGATGAAAGGTAAAATTTTTTTGTGAACTCAAGACTGTTTGAAAGATAGAAAAATAGTAAGTATTAGTGTGCAGCTGCCATTTCTAGGATAAGATCCACAGACCTACACCCCTCTTTCAGTCTTGTTTTCGTGTGTTTAAACTGTCTTCTGTCTCTGAACATTTACAGGAATGTCTTGCCCTTGGCTCCCATTCAGTATAGTTAAGTGTAGGCCTTGCTGTCCCTACGTAAAGATTACCTTCAAGCTTTTCTCCCTCGCATGCTTTGTTGATCTCTGTAGACAGCATCACCATCCTGATGGTCGCTTACATGTACAACACTTGCAGCACCTCCTGGCTTGTTTCATTTCTCATGTTCTGTCTCCAACTTGCCAATTCTTCTTCACAGCATCTGAAGAAAGACTCATGGTACAAGAATCCCATCACCCTTTTATCCTCACCTGTCTTACTATAAAAGCTTTTTCTTTTGGGATTAGCAAATTCAGACATGTCCAGTAATACCAATTCAGAGTTTTGCTGTGGGCATTGTTCCTGTAGCCTGTTCCATGTCCTCCTTCCACTGGTGCTGGGATGATGGCTGGACTTCATGATCTTAGAGGTCTTTTCCAACCTATGATTCTATGATTCTATAATTCTATGATACAACCCTCTGTCTCATTAATCACAAGTAATGGTCCTTCATGGCCTGTTTCTACTCCACCTATCATTTCTCGGTCATTTGGATGGACTGTGGTGCCAGACGCTTTCAACTACTGTAATAAATCTTTGAAACAATCTTCTTCATCTTCTAGTGTTGTTCAATGCTACTCTCTCCTAAATCTAGGGAGGAGTTTCACTTTACCACTTACAAAACTGAGCCTTCATCATTCTACAACGCCATTCCTAACACATATGTTATGACCACTATCAATCATTTGATTAATTTTCTCTCCTCATTCTTCACTCTTGCCAGTACTCACTTGCTTTGTCTTATATTCAGATTGCAAATTCTGGGAGCAAGAGTCATCTATTTGTTCTTTATTCATACGGGAGAAGAGTCATCTATTTATTCTTTATTCATACAGCACTCATCACGATGGGCCTCCAGCTCAGGGCTGTGTTCTACATACAGGTGGGAAATAAATGAAGATTTACTTACACCTGAGGCAAGCTGTTATTTAATTTAATCATCAATGATTTCCAAGGGGAGATTATGAAATTTTAATTGATACTGCTTTGTCAGTTAGGTAAGTTTAAGAGGTTTGTAGACCTCAGAAAAACAAAATGGGAAATTGAGTGATTCAGTCAGCAGATGACAATATCAAAAAATCATTTTAAAAGTGATGATATACCTGTCTGGACTACTTATAGTTGATTTCTGAATGAAATAAATCCAACTAGGAAAAGAATTCAGGCCTCAGAGTAAGAGCTGATTAGTAATCTGATCTGATATTGAAATCCCCAGTTTCCAGTGTGTAATTGCCTTTCAAATGTTCAAATGCTGAAGGTTGAAAAGTAACATGCTGTGCTCATAGACATCAGTGTTTGCAACGAATATATAACTTCTCAAATTTTGACTTGCTTTATTGCCATTTCACCCACATAATGAGAGCAAGACAGGTTTTTAAGTGTAACAGAGAAAGGTACCTATTAATGTTAATGAGACTATATTTGCCTTGACCTCATGGCCTTAGAGCATTACTTGTATTTCAGATTCTTTGGCTTTCTTATGTATATGTATATAAAAAAAGCTATGGGTGGTCCTCATTTCATCAGTCTTTACAGATTTACAGTGAAAATGTCCGTAGCCAATTGTGAGAAATAGGAATTTCCTGGGATGCAATTAATTATAAAATACTGATTTAAAACTTTGGGATAAAGTGAATCACATTTAATCTTCAATGAGTGTAGAGGGAACCCACACATCTACATCTACAGGAAATCCTCCCTCCATCCTGCCTCTGATTACAATTTTGCCAAGTTTTACAGAGTTCAATCTCTTTCCTTTCATGAGCTTCTGTGTTTTTAAGTGTTCTCGATTTATCATGCCCTAAGCATACAGATACCAAATATCCCCAATAAAAATGTTCATTTCACAGAATGAACAAAATTCCATGTGAAAGGACACAAGGTGACCATCTTTTAGCCTATACAATTCTTTTGTTCTGAAAAATCTGTAGTTGCACCTTGACTTTGTGTCTTTTTGCTTCTATAGAAAGCCCTGACTGAGACCTTCATCACCTCCTGTGGAGAGGATGTTATTGCTATGATTATTTGTTTTGCCTTCAGTGACCCAAACATCGTGTGCACAGCAGTCCAAAGACAGAATGTGCCAAGCTATAGAGTCTGTTATTAATTTATATAGTCACATAAGTGTGTTTATCTTTAGGATCACTAACTTATTCAAACAAATTCGCCTGATTCTTCATTGTTGCTTCCACCTTTTTGGACCATCAGATTGACTGTTACAGTCTTATTAAATAAAGCAGTAGGAAACATTAATAACTATCAATATAAGTGATGTTTAGAATTGATAAGTGTATTTCTCAGGAAAGAACAGAATATCTAATAACAATTTTAGGATAATTTTATCATTAATTTGCACCATAAGCTTACTTTACCTTGAGAACTTGTCTTTTGAGCTCTGTTTTGAGATATGAGAAATTCTGAACCTGTGTTTCAGACATAAATTCTCAGTTTCAGTCTTCATACAGCCTCATTCCACATTGACTTACTGCATCTCACCTTCAAGGGTCACAAAAGGTTCTCAAGGAAATTTGGTCATAAATCAAAGTGCTTTACCTGATTTACATTGTGGATATTCCAAACTGTTAATTTAAGGTGTCAGAAAGATACGTAGTAATATCTAATATTATTAATAATCTTTTGCTACTCAAAGAGACAATTTACTTTGACAGTCTCACACTGAACATAGCTTTATTTTGAACCAATAACTGGCTCCTAAAGACAATTTTCTATAATTTGAAAAATTGTCATTAAGTCCAGGAAAGTAGATTGCAACAGAATTAGGACGTTTCCAAGAAGGTGAGGAAACTGAAGCAGCACAACAGCTGACATGCTTGACTACTGCAAAGAGCAGAGGAGGCTTTAGATAAAGAGTTGAAGTGGACTGAAGGAAAGACAAAGGGAACTAAGGAAGGACTGCAGCTAGAAGCTGAGGAACAACAGAAGCAGAATGTCAAAAACAGCCTAAGTAAAGCACTTAGAAGTCCAAACCACAAGCCACGGTCTGCACAGGAAAAAACTTTTTTCCTGCAGCTAGTCCTTGGCTCTAATTCCTGAGCATCCCTGAAAGCGCCTTGTGCATGAATACTCTGAAGATATAAAATACCACTGTATAAAGGTTTGGCTAAACTTCAGTAACAAGCAATCTGAGATTTTCCAGGTAGGCAGGAGTTTGTGTAACCTATACATAATGTTGGGCAGCAGACATATCTTTCTCTTCAATCTCCTTTATCTAAGAATTAGATATTATTTTCCATTTGATACCATTTAATAATAATTTACCATACATTTCGTTACTGCTTTTTCTGTAGTCACCTTACAGATACTTGACCGCTTAAGCATTTCTAATTTCTTTAAGAGAGGTGATAAGTGATGACTATGCTAGGGTGATTCTTTTATGCATGTTTGAGTGGTTAAACTATACGCAAAGAACAATCAGTCTAACCCACCTAGCTACAATTTTTTCCTCTGCTCCTGCTGCAATAATGTGTACTGTCCAGGCACAACTGTAGGATGTATTTGCATTTTCACTTACCAATATGCTAAGCGTGGAAAGAACTTACAGTTTCTTCAAGGGTTAGGAAACCATGCAATGAAAGGGAAGCAGGCCTAATCAGAAATAAACTTGCCTCCTCTGCTCTTTGCTACTCTCTTGCATGAAGATCCTTAATTCAGTTGCTGCCCTGTTTTGTTTTTTTCCTCTTCTTGGAAATATAAGTTCTCCTTATACCAGGTCTTCTTATCCTGGAGACAGAATATTTATTTATACGTTGGCCAGTTATGGAAGTAAGATTCTAGAAAATGCTTAACTGTTTGACATGCTGCTTCATTTCACCACATCTTTAATCCTTTTAATTTAGGAACTTTTTCAATGTTTTTAAATAAAGTATTGGAGTTCTAAACCTTGAAATTACATGTGACCATCAATTGCCAAAGGGGGTCTTGAGAGAAGCTGACAATTATGGATGAGATAAGAAAAGAAAATATTTGAAGTGACTCGTTAATGCATCACTTGAGGGTAAAAGAGACATTGCACAGAATATAAAAGAAGCATCATAAGTCTCAATTTTGCCATTGTTTAAAGGAAAACTGGTTCATTGCAATGTCAATTAGACTACTGTTGCAGTGGGATGGGTGTTTCCAGTCTGGCCATGTATGGAAGTGTGGAGATGACTGATACATTTTTTGCTCTTCAAATTTTACTCTTCTGTGTTTCAGAAGAAATAACAGAAAATGTTCCCCAGCTGCAGATTTTACTTCCATTAACTGATATTTTGGAGACTTATGTTTATTTATTTTAATAGTACTGAGCTAAAATCAACCCTGAAGACAATGAAGTTACTAGGAAGATTTCATTCAAGCTATTTTGTTTTGGGGTGAGACTTTTATGTTTTAAAATCTGTTGCCTTCATACCATTCTCTTCTCACATACTTCCTGTTAATTTCAGTGTGGGAACTCAGAGGATAAATGAAGGCTTGCCTTATCTGGGACTTATGTGCAACTTTTAGGTTATAGGCTTTCTGTCCGAGCCTGAAAAAAATTCAGATTGCATGTCTTCCTCCTTTTCCTATTTGTAAATTAGGAATAGTTCTTCTCAGGAGTACAGAAATTTTTGCAAAGGATTGTGAGCTCTTCAAAACATTGTGGTGCTGAAAGCCGTGTTACTGCCTGAGCAGAAAGAGTTAAAATATGAATATTATTGTACTCTTTCCACTGATGTAATTATTTACAATTATTCTGCAGGTTTTAACGTAATCATGACATGAATATTGTTCATCTATTAGCTGTTTTCCACTATAAATCTATATGTCAAATGATATAGAGGTTTAGGTGCTGGACACAGATACAAAATTTCAGTATTATTTTGCTCCTTAGATAATAAAAATTCTCATCGTTTGATTAATCCACTGTATTACTGCAACATTTTATAACACTTTTAGTTTAGTTTTGTATTTTTGTTTTATGCATCTAATTTTTCTCTTTCAGAATTGACAAAAGATGTGCATATCTTGTGAAGTACTTTAGGATGTATTACAAGAAAGCTTCTGTACAGGAACAACTGTTTTCTTACTAGAGTGAACTGCAACAAGATTAAACATTCAATTAAGCAAGAAATTTGCCCATGTAAAAAGCTCACAGGAAGGAGCTTAACAATGTTCATTTTTATGAGGTATTTAAGTTTTTGAAATTAATTATTCTGAAAGTTCATCTCCTTTGCTTACAGGTAAAATAAGAACTCAGTTGTTTCAGAACAGTGGCCAAGTATTATTTACATAAAGTTCTAGTCTAAAAGTCTGGGTACTATTTCTTTCTAGGTTTTAAAACATTTTGGTGAGAGAAATGAAAATACTTGTAAATGGCAACAACAGTGTGTTATAAACCACCTTTATGGTTCATTACAGGTTTGGTTTAATGCTGTTGGATTAACACTAAAGGTTAGTGTTTGCATAAATCATGCATGATTAGTTTAATACTCTGGAACTGTGATCAGGTTCTCTAATGTTATGAAAGGGAGTGACGTGGTACGTGGTTAAGGCTGACACAAATAGAAGTGTGATATATTTTCAACAAAACTGGTCAAGAGTATTTTCAAAATCCTCACTTATGTGATAACACTTCAAAGCCAAGTGGTGCCAATGGGAGATTTTGCATTCAGCTCTCATAATTAAACTGTTTTCTGGCTTCAGGAAGTGCATGCGTTTCGAATTTGCAATGCAGGCAGAGTGCTTGGCAAATGATACTTTCAGATTTTCTTCTTGCATTCTTTGAGCCCTAGGTATCGTGTGGAATGTTTTTGTTTTAAGCATTGATTATCTTTGTTATGCTTTAGATTGCCAGGAGAATAATGGTATTTTTTATGCACACACTTGGATATCTGTATCTAGCTGATAGATTTCATTTATTGCTTGTGTAGAAATGTCTGCCTAAGCTCTACACTTACCAACAAATGATTTATAAATTTATGAATTATTCTTTCTAAAATGTATCTTGATGGTGCCTCAGAGATAATTACCATTAGGCATTCCTTCACGCTGCCAGGGAAGAGCAGCGTATTTAGTATATGTTTGGATAAGTATCAGCCATAAAACTCAGATAGGCCAAGAACTTTTGCTGCTGTCAGGGGTCTGGATAGTAGATAATGAGAAAAGCCTATGGGCTATCATAACTCAACACTGCACTGTAATCTTCGTGACATATGGGCACATCTACACGTACATGTACATGTACATATAAAGCTTTGATTTATACGACTATGCACTGTATAGTTATCAAGACAGGTTTTGTTTGGTACTCCTATGAGTAAGAATATTCAACAGAGAAGAAGTGCTAGTAACCCTTAACTTTTGTTCAACCTCAGTATCATGGTGGATATTATACCTTGTACTCACAATGATGATCCAGCAGCAACTAAAAAAAATCATGTAAGAATGAAATAAGGCTGGGTTACTTTAACTGCTACTATTCTTTCACATTGTACATGTGCAGTGTGTTATAACTGTTATTTATAGTCTCATAAACTGTTGTTTTCCAGTGCAGAGAATAGACTGTCCCTTATTTTTAGTTTCAATTTCCAATAGGAATCCTATGCCTTATTTACTACACTCCCTCTCTTTTATTTATCTTTTTTTTCAAACTTGGATTATTTTAGACGTCCAATTTATACAACTGAAGGTGTGGCCATGGGAAGACCTGGATGAAAAAAAGTGGCCATCCCTGGGTATAGTAGGGCAGGCAAGACCTCCTAAGCCAAACATCATTGCTAACATTTGTGTAGTGTGTAACTATGAACTTGAGTAAGGTAGGTGACTCCCTTCATGCTTAAAAGTGAAGAGTTTGGTGTAAATGGGACAGCAGATTCAGTAGCAGAACTCATTCTTCAGGGCAGTGTTTTTTCAAACATTTATGTATGACTAATTTGGGCATGCTTATCTGAGAACAACAAAAGGCTATATATCCCTGACATAAACACCCACCACAAGTCAATATCCTGTTTCTGGTAACTGGACTACCCAGTTAACTTATTTTAGAAGAAGTCACAGGATTGCCTATCAAGGACAAAACTGTACCCATCCCCCAGGTTTGATCTTGGAAATACTTGTAACATGATGGATGCTTCCAAGAATAGAAAAAATATCCAAACAAAGATAACCTTATTTCACTTCACATGTGGAATTACAGTCCAGTAAACTGAAATTTGGATAAGCAATAAGCCAAAGTAAACAGGCTATAACTATGGACAGGTTTATATTGGGCTCTGCTATCAGTCTTGTTTATTGATTATGTATTGGTTGTGTAGCCACAGTCTCTAGAGATCAACAAATTTAAAGACTGAATATTCATTTCACCTTTTTACCTAGGTTTTGTTCTGTAAAAGTTCAAAAACGTAAGTGCAGATTCACTGAAAATGGATCTTGTTACAGAAAGCTTGTTTTAGAGGCTGCATAGTATCACTCATGTCGAGAATGAGTTCTTCAACCCAGAAATTTCTAATATGTTTTGATTACCAAAATATGGAAATTGAAATTAAACATTTGTGCAGCATTTATTAATGACTGTAAAATGCAGAAGGCTCATGGTGTATGAGCAATCACACATGTTTTGGAGATGAGGTAACATTCTTCTGCTAAATGATATCAATCTTAATGTAATTAGTTTTAACAGCATGTCCTTCATTATTTTTTCTATTTTTACCACAGTTATCTTCATTTTCTCTTCATTCAGCAATGTCTCTTCATCTGTCAGACCGATAAGAACTTTCTCAAAGACAAACAATGCTAATGAACAGGAGACATGTCTCAATCAATGTCTTTCTTTCCCCATCTTGATGGGAATCATACATAGCTGCTAATTTTGCATTAGGGTCTTTTTTTTCCTTCTCCATTCTTGGCCTTAGAGGCATGGAAGGAAAGCAGTTTCAGAACTTATCAAATAGCTTTTTATCAGACTGACTGGGGGGCATTCAGCAACATGGTTGATCACTCCCAGGAGGCACAGTTTCATCCAGAACAAGCTGACAAAAGTCACTGAAAAACAATTTGCTCAGATTGTGTTGGAACACACAACAGTTATAAGGAGCTAAATAAGATGTGCACAGAAACTGGACTACCAAGTCTAACTCTCCGTGATCTTACTTTTAAATATTGATGCATTCTGAGAATAGCAGCTGGTAGGAATCATAGGTAGGTTTGAAAATTGTTCTGCAAAGTCACTGAACTCTCATAAATTGTATTTATACGGGAATTTCATGAGCTCAACTATTGTTGTTGCCTGACTGCGAAGTCTTAAAACAAATGCACCACCTTACCTGAGACAACAATGCAAAGTACTGTGCTATTTCTTGCAGTATACAGAGTTTCATATTGTTAAACATGGAAAATGAAATAACCTGGACAAGATGAAGTTTTAGGTCCTGAGTAATTTTCTGCAGTTTTTAACTTGGAAGAAAAACATATTTTCTACAAAATTCTACATTTCTTTCCATATTGTACTAGAAATAAAGAATTTATAGCTGGTTGGATATATAAAATCAGAATACTCATTACATCAGTGCAAATCTTGACAGTATGCTTCCTGCTTGACCTTAATTTTCGTTTTGTTGAAAAGCTGTGGTGACTCACAGAGGTTACAAATCAGGTATTATTTTCAAGTGTGGCTATTTTTGTCCATGCTACATATCATGTAGTTTCTTAAGTTGCTTAAACAATTAATTGCATCCATGAAGTTGAATCACCAGAATTAGTTGTGAGAGCTGTGGTGAGGCTGCCCCAGAGCCTGACAGAGGGTGCACAATGGACCACAATCACTAAAAGGCATAACAGCACCTCACAGGTCAATGCTAAAGACTGAATGAAATGGAGATGAAATTATGTTTACTGAGTGGCCTGCAGGAAGGTAATGCTCTAGCCATTCTTTCCGTAGGGGAAAGCCAAAAAAAGCTGAAACCCATTAAAAAAAGCCCAAAACCACAACCAAAATATCTTCATTTCTAGGTGTATCTTGGGCCAACAAAAAGGAGTTTAGAAGTCCTTTGGGAGTTAACGATGTCAAGGAAATAGAGACTGTCCATTTCCAGATGGAAATATAATACCATTAGCAACATAAAAAGACAGAAGTGTTTGATTTTTTTCTGTTTTCTATTTGCATGGAAATGGAACATGTTACAAGAAGATGATAACCTACTTTCTGCTCCATTAGTAACCAAAGGATGTATAAATCAACATCTGTTAAGTATATAAATATTTTTCAACCAACATATGATTTGCACTTAAAAAAACATTTAAAGAGTTAACTGAGAGGAACTCAGTCTTCTATCATAATTGATAATAATTCTTGAAGTACTGAGAAATCTCAGAAAAATGAGAGAATGTCAATGTTGTGCTAATACAAAACAAGGTTAAAGGAGTTGAGCTGAGTGATTGGAGGCTGGTTTGTTTGACCTAAATGTCAGGTCAAAAAAAAAGGAAAAATTTATAGAAGATACAGCAAGCAATAGCAGACTGTTGATTTAATTACTATAATTCAGCATAGT
>Ga0181612_183025_pt1 | contig 32068 bp, 17 predicted proteins | sample HoacroProtozoa21_FD_119630 | JGI IMG/M metagenome (GOLD analysis project Ga0181612, IMG submission 119630) | Hoatzin crop microbial communities from Cojedes, Venezuel. Combined Assembly of Gp0051906, Gp0051904, Gp0051908 | reverse complement strand
GGGAGGAGACCAGCTGCATGATAAACTAAAGTAAGTTAGGCAAGTTTTATGCTAAAAAAGCAGGTCTGATACCTGATTAATATATGCCACTTTAGCTAAGAGCTGAGGAGTCCCAGAAGGTGTTGATGTGCAATTCTTCAACTGTTTGTCCTAATAGATGATTAAGAGCAAGAAAATGGGGGTGGTAAAACAGAGTGTGATAGCCTGCAGGCAAGGGTGTTAACAAGTACACTGTAAGGTTGAATGTTCATGTATTATAAACTGAATGACTTGAAATCTTCAGCGCAAGATTATTTAAAGTTCTAGAATTGGCCAAGGAGGTCTATGAATTAACAATATCTATGGTTTTTAAGTAAAATTTTTTAAAAATACAAAAAACATAGTGAAATTTGCAGACAACTTTTGAGATGTATCACTGTGTTAATAACTGAGAAAAGAAGGAACCATAGACTTGCCAAGCAAAATATACAGCAGGGTGAAAAGACCTACACAGAGTGGCAGGGATTGTGGATAATAGTAGGGAAGAAAAAAGAATGGTAATAATGTAGTTTTGTGGAAAAGAGGTGCTTGTCCCAAGAAGGGAAGCTTTTGATAGTTTAATATTGACATAGTACTGGTGTGTGAAATGCTACTTTATGATACTTCTGGGTTTTGGCTCTCAAGATAATCAGTGCAGTCAATATTAAAGTAATAGGTCTTTAAAAGGAATAAGAAAAAAATGATTTGTTTTCTTTTTGGACATTTGTAGCACAGTCATACTGGGATGTGGGATTTTGTAGTCCCGATACTGTTTGATCTCTGTATGTATTGCTTGATAGAACTTGGCAGATGTTATAAATTGAATGATAAATAATTATTGATGTAATTCCAGTGTTTGAATAGCTCAACAAATCTGATAAAGCCAGGAAGACAGACAGACACTCACACTTCCAGTATAAAGTGGTATCTTGAATTGCTGGGATATTTAGGGTTGTAGTGGTAAACAATTTAATCTCTAAAAAGCAGTGATATAACTAGAGGGTGATTGCTTTTTGAGGTGCAGAAAGCACCTCAGTAGCAGAATACTTAGTGTGACTAGTGGCTAAGTGTAATGCAAGATTTGAAAATGTCTTACAATAGCGAACTTATTATAAGTATTTGCCTCTCTATTCACAGTAAGTTTAAAAAGAAATAAGAACCAAAGGATAAATACCTGTTCAGTGACATCTAGAATCTGTCTTCCTTCTATTTCCAAATTCAGACAAAAATAAATTCAGAATAAAGCATTTTTGGTGAGACCATTGAGGAAACTTGCATAGGCATGTGCTTGATACTACACTGCTCCAAACCACAGAGTAGTCTAGTATATAACTGGATTCGTATGGGTTACAGATGTGAAGCAAAAAATACTGGGCAATAATCTTTTCTTTTTTGCATTAGATTAGATTGAGAGGCTGGGGTAGTATCTGTTATTCATACTTAACACAGATTAAAGATTTTTAGTTTTCCCTGAAATTAGAAAGACATTTAAGCTTAAACGTTTGCGCTATTGGATAGTTTTGAAGCAGAAAATGTTTTCTGGAACAATCTTATGCTTTCTTTTGGCACTTACAGCTGGAGTTAATATAAACTCTGCACGCATCTAAATGTAGTTAGTGGAAGAAGAGCCAAATACAAATGAGTAATTCTGGCACTGGATAAGAATACATACTGAATCTATCAATTTTATTTTCCCTGATGAAAGGGGTGTTACTTTTTGCTACTTTGTGGAGACTGATTCAGTTTGGTTACTTGTTCAGATTGTTAAGAAATGAGAAAAATAAACACAGTCTTACTTAGTTCATAAAAGTGCATGATACTGCAGTCAAATTATTGCTAGATCCGTGGCCCGGCAAGATAAGGGAACAGGCTACAAGCACTTCCATAGGGAGAACAGGAAGGGGAAAAGAGTCTGAGTCAGGGCTGTGGAGTAAAAAATTTTTCAAATTAAGATATATCACTTTACTAAAACACTATAGTGACTGTACTTTATGATCTTTATTTCTTATGATTTTAATATGTTTTTTCTTCTGTAGACAAAGTCTGGGCTAAAATTGAAATAGTAATGACAACATCCTTGCAATGATATTTAAAATTTAAAACTTTCAGTTCTTCACATAACCAGGATGCACTTCCAGTGGGAGTGGCTGTGCTTGGGTGTCCTGATAATTGGCTCAGTGACTGCAGAAATTGAAAACGAAGAAACTCTGCATGCAGATGTTGAAGTGGAGGATTTTGACAAGCAGTCTCAAGAAGCTGATGCTGAAAGAGCTAAATCTTCCTTAGAGGTAATATTACAGAAGTCTTTAGATAAAACTTGTTTAATTATAAGTAGTTATAACTAGTAGAGAAACTGGTGGACAAATGCATTTAAAAAAGAGCAAGTTAACACGCAGTTGACAACTGAGTGGGTGTCAAGCCTACCATTCTGAGTTTTTTCAGTTGCTGTATGTGACGTGCAGGACAAGCTTAATGAACGATTCTGCTATGCCAAAGTGTAAAATCGGGTCTGCTGCCTGTGGTGGGTAGTCATAAAGAAGGTTTTTGCTAGTCTGTGCTTCAGTCTAGATACAGAACCTCTTGTTGTAAGTCCTGACATGCCATTTCTAGAGAAGAATGCAGAAAGCATTTTGGTCTCACTGAGATTTTGACTTTAGTCCAGTTTCTGGATTTCATCAGTCACAACTGCCTTCTGACACAGTCTTTATTCCCAGAAAATATTTCTGCGTTTGTTATGCTGTACTTCATAATAGATGTGGGCAATATTGTTATTTTTTTCAACTTTTTACTGTGTAGGCCAACTCTAATGTGCCAAGTAGATAGGAAAACAGAAGAATGTAAAATGTGTATAGAAAGAAATGGGGAGGAAGCAGAGAATTAGCACAAGTTCCGTAAATTTTCTGGGTTTTTATTGCCCATAAGATGTGTAGCAGTACTTTAGTTACGAGCTGTGAACACAGGAAGCAATTTTTAAAGTTCACAGACATGAAATTGCTCACTGTTAGAGGGAAGCCCCCAAACTGCAGAAACGAGAGGGGCATGGGGCGAGCGGGGAAAAGTGGTTTATGCTGCTAGATGTTTCTAGTGAACAAAGTCTGGTGGTCTGTCTGGGTGGACTACTGCTGGAGGTATGATAGTGTATTTCAAATGAGAAGTTGTAATTTATGTTAGAGCATGTATGTGTACACGTCTTTTTAGGTTGTGTACCAGACTCCAAAGCCAACTGGGGAAGTGTATTTTACAGAAACCTTTGATGGAGTATTGGCTGGGTAAGTTTATGCCTTGAAATTGTAAACACTTTCAGCAGTTTAACGTACAGTGGCAAGACTTATTTTGTATTCATTTTTCTGCTGGTATCTCTATAAAAACTAATTTTTACAGGGTTTAGAGTTGGGAATTCTGGTAATGCTTGCTCCAAATACATCATACTACTAAACCAGACAGTTAACATTTCAGGTATATTGCAGTATTTTGTGTTCTAAGGAAGCTTTTAATAAAGTCTGGGTTTATGGTTAGTAAGATAAATAATATAGTTTAAAGATTTAGCCAGTTGAGTTTAACTAGCTGCAAGGTGAAGTACATAGCCATTACACTGTGGTAGCAAACTCTTTCTTCCTCTTCACGTGCACTTAGGTATGTGTAAGAAGGCAGCACCTTCAGCATTATAGATAAAATCTCCACTGGGGAATATTTTTTTTTATAAGATTTTTAAAAAATTATTTTATTGTATTACTTCCTGTACTTAATAAAAATTAGAGATTTAGGAGACTTCTGAAGTATTCCTAGGTAGTTTGACCTTACTGCATTGAAGTTTTAGAAAGAATCTTCAGATTTATCTCAACAACTGAAAACCCCGATTACCAAATGCAAGAACTTAACTAGGATACTTGAATGATATCATTCATAGCTATTTTTAGCTTCGTGATACCTGTTCAACGATTAGTTTGTTTTTTACTGTATCTAATATTCAAAGCTTTAGCTACAGTGCTTGGAATTTTTTGGTCTAGCAGTACATAATTTACATAAGAATCACAAAGATGGAACTAAGATGTATGAGAGGCAACATGCTGCTTACTTTCTTCCCTAAAATTGTGGAAACAAGTGCATGTAAATTGACTAGGTAAATCACCAGAACAGAGCAGCTTTTTTGAGAATGGGCCTTGAACATCTTCTGCATAACTTGTAGAGATGTTTTACTTCCTCATTAGTCTTTCTTCTGGTGGACCGAGGGTCTAGTTTGCCATTTGCACTGTGATGCTTTTACAGCATCTGTTAACAGTGAACAAATCTGACTGACATTCAAGCAGAAAAGATAAAATATTAATCCCTGAAATGCTCCATGCAGAGGATAGTTCAGAATGAATGAAAATAATTCTTTACAGAATTAATCACAAGAATGTAGTATTGTAGTTGATACAAAGAAGAGTTCAGTGACACTGTTGGCTTAAGATATTCCTGTGCATGTCTCAGGATAGAACCACTGTATGACCAGATGAGGCCCTTTTTTCCTTTTTTTTTTTTTTTTTCTTTTCCTCCTCCAAATGAACACTTTGTGTGTAGGGTATGTGCATATCTTTTTGGTAACTTCAGTTTGATAGGCCGAGTTTGCCTTGTTCATAGTATCGAAGAGAACAGGAGTTTGTTTGCTCTGTTGGGATTCCCTATGCACAATGCGTTTGGAATCTGTTCAGTGCACAATTGTGTTTGTCATCTGAACACTTTTACCTCTTCCTTTCATCCTCTGCTATGCATGTGTACAGTTAGTGTCAGATGGTGTTGAGGTTTCTTTGGGTGATTTTTTTTCTTACCATATTGAAGGTTTTACACTTCAACCTTGCTATTTTCCATGTGTTTTTGACATTATAGGTTTACATAATGTTCTTACATTCTGCCAAGCTCAGCTTGTATATAAAACTGAAGTTTGTTCAGAATAATTGAACTACTTCAGAATTATAATTGTATGTTCATTTCCATTATTAGGAAATATTTTGAAATGCTATGTTAGACTAACCTATTTTAATTTTGGTTTTTGTGTTTGAACTACACAAAGTTACATGATGCTGACTGTCAAAGTTATCACCGGTTCACAGTCTGTAAGTGAAAGCTGGCTTTTCTGTGCTTGTGAAATAATACAGCTTTGCATAGATAGTTCAATGACTAGTACACTTTTTGTTTTAGGTGGGTGTTGTCTAAAACTAAGAAAGAAGACATGGATGATAACATTGCTAAATATGATGGTAAGTGGTTTTGATGTTCACTTCCACTACATAGTTTCTGATGTTCTGGTGCTCTGAGAAATAACTACCCCCTACCCTGAACTTATCTTTGAAAACCTAGATGACATAGGTCAAAAATGTTAGTTTGTGTAATGACTGTTATCCTGAAACCGAGATGTGAAATGTTGTTCATTGGGTTACTTGCTGTGAAGACAATTTTTTTGCCATCCCATGAATCTATTGCAATGAATGAGACTAGAATACTCTCTGTCATCTGAATATTCAGTATTGATTGTTTATGAACAGTGCTGCTTGAGAACTACCTTCTCTGAATTTGTGTCAGAGAGATTTACCACTTCAATTTCAGTTGTTAAACATGTTTCTAAAGCAGCGTGTTCCCTGTTGCTGCATCTGTCCTACTGATTCATGGGTTGGTTTCCCACTGTAACCTCTGAAACAAAAAAGTTAAACTGAATGAAAAGTAATAATGAAAAAGTTGTCTTGATGGTTTTTACCATTGGGATTTGCCCTTCACTTATAAATTCTTAGGCTGAAATTGCCTGCTTGAATGTGTTTTTAAACTCTTTGACAAATGTGTGATCTGTGGCAATAATTTTGCAATTTGAATTTATTTCATTCAAGAAAAAGTGAGGAGAACAGAAGTTTCTGCCACAAAAGAAAGCATTTGCTGCTGCTCTTATGTCAAATGAAATCAATTTATGTTACTAGAAAGTGGTAAGCAAGTGTAATTTGTAGGACTTTTGTGTGCAAAACAGTGCAGAACAGATGTTTTTAGATTTAGCAGTTACCAGAAACAACTAGTAAAAATAAAGAAGATACAGGGGAGATATCCATATGGATGAGATGCTTGTAAGAACTGATGTCTGATTGCTTGGCCTCATATTAGATAGAAATCATCTCTATACATCAAAACAGTCGTATTTGCTTGAAGTCCCCCAGCCAACTCAACATTAACAAAGTCTGTGGTGAAAAGACTTTTTTGACCTATTTTCCTGCTTAATCTTTTTTTGGTCTTGTTGTTTTGCCTGGCATTATGGCTTAGTCTTAGCTTCCAGGATGGAACAGTATTGAAGAGAATTTTCCTCCCTCCTGTTTAGCAGACTAGAAGAGACTAGGGATTTGTTGTTGACATACATATCTGCCCTTTCTTAATGAACTTGCACAAATTGCACTTCAGTTGAATAAGTGTAAATAGCTGTTTCGGATTTCACTGTTTATGAACCTTCTCTAAAACACATACTGAAGAACTCAGTACGTTTTCTTCCTTTTGTTGATGTTGACACAGGCTTTTTTCAAGATTACAATGAATTGTAGAAGTAGTCTTTCTTCTGGGCTGTGTTCATCCCTGGGAAAAAAAAATCAGTGGATCTTGTGCTACTAATCTCTGCCAAAATATAACTACTGTTTTGGAAATACTGTTCCTTGGATATTGCCCACATGTGTAATCAATTGTGTTTTTCCCAAACTTGGAGAATTTATAATTATATTCTCTTTTACTTTTTAAAGTTGTAAGCTTGTTTGTTTGTCTTTAAGATCAAATCTGGTAATTCTGGGAAAGACTTTGGCCGGTGGAAGCTTCATCACCCATGTGATTAGATTTGACCTGAATGATTCTAATTCTGTATAAGCAGGAGGGGAAGAACTGTGTAGGTATGTAACTTACACAGTGCCTTGTGACTAATTTATATGACAGTGGTAGGACTAAATCTAATATTTGGAGAAATATTTTATGTTCTTCTAGGCATGGTGCGATGCCATAGTCTACAGATACAGATCTGCAATATTGAAGTTTGCTTGTAGATTTCTATAAATTTGAAAAGAGCAAGGAATTGCATATACTTTACACATGTGCCATCTTTAAAATATTGAAAGCTAGCATTGTCTTAATTGCCTAGAGCTAATACCTTTTTGGTGAAATGGGAGAGTGGGCTTTTCTGTGTGGAGCAATGCATACTCAAAGTGTAGGCATCTCTTTAATTATCTGCAAATTGCTTAAGGCTGAAATAGATTTTTACAATAAAACTCAATAAACATGAACCAGAGCTTTCAAGCAGTCTCTATATTAGCAATGCAAGCGTTAGACTTGAATAAAATGTATTGATTCTTTCAAACAATATTGCAGTTAAACAGAAATCCAGCTACAGGTTTGTGCTATTAATTAGCTATGAATGTGCTTTTGTTAATTAAATATAGTGATGTATATTTCATGATGTGAAAATATTTTATGTTGAAAGTGTATGGTTTTTCTATTCAGTTTCATTGACTTATGGTGGATTATGGTAAGGATGTAGTTCTTTCTTACTTAGGAGTCCATAGCTGGCTTTTTTTTTTTAGTCAGAAGATTGTTACACATAAAACTGGGATTTTGATGGTTTTCTTTCTTTTGGCTGTAACATTTGTAAAACTGGGATTTTTGCTGCTGTAGAAAGAGCTACTTGGAGAAAGAAATAGGAAGAAGCTTGTCACTTCTTGTTGTTACAACAACTTGCGCTCTTTTTCCCTAAGCTTACTTTCCTTCTTGCTGTCTGAGCCAGAACATTGGGTTAGCTGGATCTTTGGCATAACGCAGTTTTTGTTTTATCATTTGACTGTGGAGCTGGAGTTCTTGTGGTGTCTTAATTCTTGAAAAGTTCTAGTTAAAACATTCTGTCATGGATTTGACAGAAAGATGTAATCAGCAAATTTGTGTACTATGAATGGTTTTCTTGTGTTTGAGTGCCGTAGAGCAATTACTTTGGGGAAGTGTAAGCTGGATTTCAGTAATGTTTTGTATCCACGTTAGAATTACCAGTAGGGAATTAGACTATTATTGTTTAACTTCTTTTACATCACATGTCAAGATTTCTTCCCCACTTTGGCAACTAGTCTTTATTTGCTGTTAACTCTTTGCTTTCAAAAAGGCTATGATTTCTTCAGCCTACTTTTTTTTCAAAGACTCTGTGTGTGTGTGTGTGTATTTTAGGAAGATGGGAAGTAGAAGAGCTGAAAGAAAACACAGTACCTGGAGACAGAGGATTAGTGTTAAAATCGGTGGCAAAGCATCATGCAATATCGGCTATGCTAACAAAGGCATTTATTTTTGATAATAAACCTTTGATTGTTCAGTAAGTAGTCCCTCACATTTTTTTACTTAACATTTATTATTATTAAAATCTTTAAGTCAAGAAAGTAACGTGAATCCCCGTAGAAAAATACTGACTTCCATATAGCATTGACTTATGTCCAGACCTGTCAGAACTGTAAGTATGAATGATTTAATAATAAAGATTGTAGTACAAGTGTTAAAAAGTGATATTTAAATTATTTTCAAATATTTTTTGATAGAAATCTAATATTTTACAAGATTAATTTTCATTCTTACTTTAATTTTCAGTCTTACTCTAGAAGACCTAAATTGGATGTAGTTTGAGTACAGTGTTTTTCAGCTTAGAGAGTAGCTCCGTAAAAGCAACTTGGATCTTGAATGCATTGTAGTAGTATTAGTGATGATGAGCACCATAGCAATATGGCTACTTTTTTCTGGTGTTCAGACTTACTTTGTTGTACTTAGAGACATATCCAGATAACTCCTCTGGCTGAATTCAGTGTCTCATATGGGCAATTTCAAAGATGGCATAAACTTTCTAGAACTCTTGCCCGTTTCTGCTTCGCTTTGATGTTTGCGTGTTGGTTGATACCACCTTGAAACTTTTCTTACTGGTGATACCAACTGTAGCAATTGCTACCATGGCATTTTTTGACTGACATCTCCACTGTATTATATTGTGTGGCAATTAAGTCATGTAGAAGTGTTTTGACAGTAATGATTAATACAGAATCTTAATGTATTCATAATTAGAACTGCAGATTAGGAGTTAATTTGTATTTGTCTCATACTTAGAATGTTTTTTTTAACTTGCTTTTTGCCCAGATACGAAGTGAATTTTCAAGAAGGCATTGACTGTGGTGGTGCATATATTAAACTTCTCTCCAGTAGTGATGACTTGAATCTGGTATGTCCTATTACATAACAGTTGCTATCAGTTGTTTGAGGAATGCATAATTGTTCTTGTGAAATATCAGTAAGAAATTAATTCATAATGCATCCTAAATTCTTAAAAGCTTCCCAAATGTTTGAGCAGAAGATGGGGCAAGATAGTAGACATATAATTTATTATATATACATAAAACCTTTGGAGTTGTGCAGTTTTTACTGGTGGAATATTTGATAACGTTGTTCTTGTTATGATTTCCATTTATGTTAATGAAACTTGTAGGTGGCTTGAAACTTAAGGTAAGCTGTTAAGATCTGTTTTCACACAAGAAATCTCAGAATATGAATTTCAGAAGGTTAGAATGAACAGTTTGCTGTGATTAACATACTCCTCTTAGTTCTGCATGAGTGATGTCTTGTATCCAGGACAAAGGACTTATATCTGTTTAGTCTGACTTTCTGCAATAATAGAAGCCATAGAATCTCAACCCATACCTTGTGAAACAATTTTTTTTGCTGCATAGCATACAACACGGCATCTTAGAAAGAGCCGTGACTTGGATTTGGAAACTGAAAGTGATGGAGAATCTCTGTTCCCAGGGAAAGGTCTGAATGATCAGGTATAAAAAATGAGTAAGTGCCTTAGTATGCTGGGCCATTTTGTAGATTGTTTCTCATTATATTGATGCGAACTTGCCTGCCCTTTCCAAACCTGACTGCAAAACTTTATTACTATGCAAATGTAGTCAGGTATTTCTGGCTTAAAATGCTGCCTGTTCTAGCCAAGTCTCAGTTCTGGCACCTGTGAACTGGCTGTTTCTGCTGGTGCACTGGGGTGTAGATATAAGGTGTCTAGCCTGTGGTGGAGGATGTTTTGGCGACTCTTTTTTTTTTTTTTTTTTTTTTTACATTCAGAAGTGGCAGTGATTTGTGGCCTAGGATCTCATGCAATGCAAATGTTGTGTTGATGGAGTAGGGATGGCTGATGCATACAACAGTTGCTTCAGCTGCTTTGATGGGAGCTGGTTCTTTTGGTGCATAGCAGCAGTTACAGAACAGGATTGTGCGTTTGGACAGACTTGGAATGACCAGTGTGGATTCAAAATGTTACGTCATGAACTAGGAGGAACTTGTGCTGACTCAGCAGTACGAACATTGAGTGATAAGGGTACTTCCAATCCTGAAGCAGGTTGCTGTGGCCACTTAAAAGCTGACTACTCGAACTGCTACGGGTTTGTGGCTAATTGCTGTTGTTGAGCCAACATCCGGTAGTATAGTGACAGAAGTTTGCGAGGCACAGTTATAACCTGTATGGGCTACAGAAGCTGTTGGGTTTGAGGTGCATTGGGCTGTACCATTTGCTCACCAAGGTTTGGTAAGCTAGAGAGGCAAGCTTATGGGAAAAACAATGGGGAATAGTCTAGAAAAAACAATAGGGAGTAGTCTGGAAAAAACTTGTTGCAGGAGTGCAGGCAGAGTTCAGCATTTCCTCTCTGCAGAAGATTTTTCATCTGTGCTTTTATCCCTGAGACATCTGTGCCTGTTGCTGCTGCCTTGAGCTGTGAGGCCATAACCTTGACTTTGAAGTACTGAGGACAACAGCAGTGATGTGTGATGCCCTGTGTATGTGCAAAGTGAAGAGGAGATTGCTCAGGACAGGCTTAAGACATTCCTTGACCTCACCTGCAAGCCAGTGGTCAGGAAGAGCCACGTAACAGTGGAACTCTTAATGAGATATAAGGAGTAATATGTACCTCTGTAAGAGTCTAGGAGATGGCGACACGCAGAAGAAGTTGCTTGTAAGGATGTCTGAGATGCTTTAATAAAAGCTTTAGTGCAACTTCCTAGTGCTCTTCCTTTTTCCTAAAATTTGTATACCAGTGTGTGTTTTATGCTCAAGTAACTTGAGTACTAATAAATAAGTATTAAAAATACAGACTGCAGGAAAGCAAGTAGAGGCATGACGTCCTTCATAATGGAAACATGTGTAAATAATAGCAAAACTGAAAAGTTTTCCATTGTAAAATAAGGTGTGAGACAGATATTCTGCACAATTACACATGAAACTGTTATTCTCCAGTATCTGTCTTCTAGAAGGTAAACCAGAAGACACCAAATGCAAAATTTGCCTGTTTATGGCCTGGCTCACAATTCATTCCTGCACTGTTTTTGGAGTTTCGTTGGCTGTGTGATGAGGTAGCTTAGAGTCCATGTTCTCTCCTTCTTTTTTTTTTAACTTTAAAATAGGACATGTCTCAATGCTGTATATAAGCTTATTGCTATCAGAATAGTCAGTTAATTATTGTTAACTCTTAGCAGTGACATTTTCCTAAGACTGTTGAATGTTGTAAAAGGGACCAAACTCAAAATACATGCACTTCTGTAGTGCATAAAGAGAAAATATTTTCATGTTGCATTCAAAAAATTTAAAAATACAGACTCGTTTCAAACACATTTATGTCACAGTATATTTTTCAAGAAGAAAACTTCCAGGAATCAAGTGGTCGTCTTCCTTCTAGCAAATGCTTAAGAACATAAGGCAGCATGTTACTGCATATTGCAAATACAAAAATCATGTAAATAGTTGAAAAATACTGACTTACCGAAACAGCTTCTGATCGAGAATAACTGTATCTGATATTTTCAGGGTTGATGGTTGTTGTTATTTAATGTGGAGCAAGAAGACTGATAAAATCCAGGATAATAAAATCCAGGTTTTTATCTTTATTGAAAAGCAAAATTGATATGAAGAAAGGTAACTAGTTCCCTTCCATCTTTTAGTGTAATGTTTGTAGAAGGTTACAGATATTTGGGTGTTTTGATTTGTGACAAGCATTTCCACAACATAGGCATAAGGTCTAAATAAATAAATTCATCTTCGCTTGAAGAGGCTTAAGTGATCTCTGCAGTTAGTCAGCTCCCTGAGAACAGAGAGCTCCCAGCAACTCAAGAGGACTGTTCAGTTCCTTTCGTGATTTACCCTACCAGTTTCCAGTTACCTTTTAGAAAAAAGGTAGCTATGCTGTATGCTACAGCATCAAGGAAAAGTAGTACCCAAAATGACTTCATAAAATGTACAGTATAACACATGCTCAGCTTTTTTGCTTCTACAGGAATACTTTTTTGACAAAACACCTTATACTATTATGTTTGGACCAGATAAATGTGGAGAAGATTACAAGCTACACTTTATCTTCAGACATAAGAATCCTAAAACTGGAGAATATGATGAAAAACATGCAAAACGTCCTGACGTAGACTTAAAAAAATTCTATTTGGACAAGAAGACGCATCTGTATACTCTTGGTATTGTTTAATTCTCACAAGTTTAAACTGCAAAGAAGAGATTAAAAATGTGTTTCTGACCAATGAATCTTTATATATGAGTCTGATTTTGTTTGTAATAGTCTCTTAATTCTGAGGGGTGGTTGCTTAATGATTTAATGAATGGGCTTAAATGATTTAATGACTGATTTTAAATGCAGGACATAGAAGTGGCTTTGAAATGCTGATGTTTAATATTCAGTTACAGGAGAAAATATATCAGCCCTGGACAGCCTTTAGCATGAAGAATTGATTAGTACTTTCAGTGCTTATTGTGACAAAAATATTCTTGTTAAGTACAGTTATAATACTGTAGGAGGGCATCAGAGTTAACAGGAATTTAGTTAAATCTGCAGCGTGTTAAGAGTTCTCCATAACACCTGTATCTGCAGCAGTGTGCATGAACGGATATGTTACCGCGTTCTCTGAAGATGAATGAATACTGCTTTTAATTCATGCGACCTCTCTTTCTTACCAATGAACAGTATAGCAGAGATAAAAGTTTAATTTCTTAGTTCTTTTTTCCCCCCTCTTTCTAATTTCTGAGGAAGAATAAATAATCAGAGAAGAATGAGCTAATCTGTGGCATACTGCAAATCCAGCAAAACTGACTGCACTTTTGAACTTCCACTGAATAATAATGGAAAGCATGTTAAACTGCTGTGCCATGGGAAGCTTACTGTTTTTTAAAATAAATTACTGTAGTGTGCCATAGCAAACTTTGAGTCTTAGATGATAGGAAGAAGTGAAACAAAACGCTGTTCTTGTGGTAAAGGAATGCATGTGTTCCTGTATTTAGGCTGTTCATTAGAAAGTGTGATTAAAGATACTTAAGCTCAGATTGCATTTATTGTGTTATAATTGTTCAAATAGACTCCATAGAGCTATGTGATTCTAATGCATTATGAGACTGATAATAGTTTAAAAATCAATTCTTTTTATTGTATCTGAAGTGATATGGGGGTTTTGTTTTTACATTATGGATATTTTAATATTGTTGAAAACTTAATCTGCAAGAGCTTCATTAGATATTGTCAAAATGTCATTGTAAGACTACTCTGGTTTCCATCGCCCATTTTTATAAAACTGTCATAGAAGTGGAGTAGTATTTACTTTGAATTAATAATCTTTGCTGTGTTGAATAGACATTTGAATATACTTGTTACGTACTTATAAATGTGCTCACTGGTTATTAGAGATGGATCTGGATACAACATCTGTTACCGAGTCTGACACTGCTCAGTTCTGTGACCGTGGCTTCTCAGTTACTCACACTTGCTAAAATACTTGAATATTTGAAGAGAATTTTTTGTATTCACAGTCTGGCACTTAAGGGAAATGGCTGTCAGATCTGAATCAGAGAAAATACTGCTGTTCATGATCCTTCAGCTGTGTTTGTGACCCAGTTCTTGTGTCTCTGTTGATGCTTTCAGGTGTGAAACTGTAGTTTGGTAGCAGAGATGCCTTTTGGGGCCGAGCGTTGTCTTTTGTTGTCTGTGTGTTTAAATGAATCAGTAAAGCAGAATTTTGGCCAAGTGGTAGCTTTTAGAAAAATCTCTTAGAATGGGCTTGGATGTGTTTCAGCAATTGAATTTGCAAGTGGTTTCATTTCTGGGGGCCTGATACTGGTCATACATTCCCGCAATAGCAACTTTAATGTTTTGTGTCCAGATCCAGTACCTGGGTGGGGAGTCTCTCCTGTTCTGCTTGTGAGGGTCCTGTTTGCTGTTATTTGTCTAAGTCTGTGCTTATGGTATAGATTTTCGTTAAAGATACTTTTGAAATGAATGCTTCCATTATTTCTTCAATTTAGTGGTGAAACCCGATGATACATTTGAAATGTTAATCGACCAATCGGTTGTCAGTAAAGGAAGTCTTCTTGAGGATGTGGTTCCTCCAGTCAACCCTCCCAAAGAAATAGAGGATCCTAGTGATAAGAAGCCTGATGATTGGGATGAGAGACCAAAAATATCGGATCCAAATGCTGTCAAACCAGATGACTGGTAAGGAGAACATTTTTATCTGTACAGTACCTTTTACACACCAGTTATTCATTTGAAAGATTTGACTGAGTTTATTTTGGTTTTTGCTAATGACAATTAGGATATGTTTCACTACTAAAAGCACTAAAGGTTCCAAACATAATTGAGGTGGGTCCAAGGATCTGGTCATCTGCTAAAGAAAGAAATAATTGTGATGATCAGTGTGTCTAATTCTGTTGTGCCTTTGAGAATCATCCCTTTCATGCCAGTTACATTCCTCTGAACAGAACATTGGCTTGATGTCGGGCTGCTGTATCTTCTAACGTAAGTCTGTAATTGAAGGGATGAAGATGAGCCTTCCAAAATAGAAGATCCTGATGCTGTTAAGCCTGAGGGATGGCTTGATGATGAACCACAGTATGTTCTAGACCCTAATGCAAGAAAACCAAAGGACTGGTAAGAACTTGATCCGTAAGAGCAGGTTGTTAATATGTCTTCTAGATAAGCCTGTCTATTTTCTGTGGCAAATGATGAGTCATGGATCAGAAGTCAATCCAAATCTCATTGTCTTTTGAGGTAGTAAGTTGGAATGTGTAAGGTATGGCCCAATATTTGTTGTTTTTGTGGGGGCTGCTTTTAGAAAAGCATGAACGTATTAGTTGCCTTTTGTTTTCTGAAGATACATAAACAAAAATGAAATATGAAGGACCCCTTTGAAAGAATTTGCTACCATGCTGAACCATGAAACAGTTTAAGTTGATAACTTGAAATCATCATATAATCCTTTCAAAGGGATCTCTAAGCATCTTATGGAGAAGTGTTTCAAGCTGTCTGCAGATGCGGGAGTAAAATTGTATTCAGTCATGCTGTGGTGAAGATGAACATGAACATGTGACCTATAAAAGAAAAAAAAAAATGGGAGGGGTACAGCACTCCTTAAAAAAAATAAAAGTATTTATACTATTGGGTAAAGTTCTATAAGCTGGTTGAAATTCTGAGATTGTTGTAGCAAAATGTCTGTGGACCCTAACTTTAGAATGACCGCTAGTGTTCACTCCAGTCCGATCTCAAATCAGTTGTTTGTAAATTTATATCTTTTTTTCTTGTAGGGATGAAGAAATGGATGGGGAGTGGGAAGCCCCTCAGATCCCTAATCCAAAGTGTGAGACTGCACCTGGTTGTGGACACTGGGTGCGTCCCATGAAGAATAACCCAAACTATAAAGGAAAATGGAAAGCACCTATGATAGATAATCCTAACTATCAGGTAATAGCAATATTGTACGTCATTGTTACAAGGTACAGAGTTCAACAGAGCATGCAAGTCAAAGTAGTATATTTATCTAGGCTTTTTTTACAATATATTTGTATTTTTAGAATGAGTCTGAATACCCTCACTAAACATTTTGAGCTTTTTTGTATTTAATTTGCTGCGTTTTTTTTCTTTGAGTATGCTGGAAAATAGAAATGCTTCCTGTATTAAAACCATTTCTCTGTTAAAAGTTGCTTTTGCAATGTTTTGCACTGATACCACTTATTTAATATGCTCTGTAGACTTATATTCTGAATTACATTACCATTTAATGAAATATTTCTCCTTTTTATTGAGGTCTCAGGTGTGGGTCTTTTAAGTGAGCAATTTTTTTATTTAAAAAAAAAATTGAAAATATTTCAGTTAGCAGATTGACTTACTAGTTCAATTTTAGCAGAAGCATCAATTTTGGATAATTAAATTCCCCTCCTCCCCTGCAGATATAAGAGGTAATCAGTTGGATGTCAGAGAGTTACTTTGTGTTAATTATGGCTGGGGAGTACTTCAATCTGATTTCTCTGAACTTAAGATCCTAAGCACGTTTGTAAACAAAATTTGTCTCTAATTTTCACAGATATTATAAGGCTGAATTTTCCTTCCCTAACACTTCTGGTTACAGTAGCTGTCAGTTTATATGTACGTATCCTGGAAGGGACTGTGTGGATCATGTGGTGTAGTTCTCCTGCAGTCTCAGGCCACTGGATGATAAATGCTTACCTAGGAAGATTCCATCACTGGCCACAAAATATTGACTAGTGCCCTTACAAAAATGTATATGCTATATTGATGAACAAAAGCCGAAACCATATATTATATAAGGAGAGACTAGAGGAAGAAGTAATACCATTGTCTTATTTTCCTGCAGTATTAGGAAATTTGTTTCCTAGGCTTACTCTAGGAAGTTTACAAAGACCATGCTTGGAATCACCAGTACCAGGAAGAACAGAGATACTTTGTACAGTCAGTTATTACTGTAACCCTGTATGGACAAAAAAATGAAGAGGTCTGTCCTAAGCCAGAAAACTGAGACCCATCTGCCAAAATCCTATAGGCGGTTTCCAGTTCTGTTTTCATGTAGGTTAGACTCTACTGCTTGTCCTTTTTAAACAATGCATTTAAAATAATCAGGAAGCTTTAATTATTTTAAAATTTGTTTCACAGTTTGTTTTTTAGTGAGGTGTAAGCAACGTGATTATATATAACTTTTTTTCCTTAAAAGGGAACCTGGAGCCCTCGGAAAATACCAAACCCAAACTATTTTGAAGATCTTCACCCGTTCAAGATGACCAGTGTTAGTGCTATTGGTTTAGAACTCTGGTCTATGACATCTGATATCTACTTTGATAACTTCATTATATGTTCAGAAAAAGAAGTAGCAGATCGTTGGGCAGCAGATGGCTGGGGCTTGAAGAAATTAGTAGCAAGTGCTAATGAGGTATAAACTTCACTGTGTTCTTGATAGCCAAAAGTAGTGAGGAAGATGTGCTGTTGGAGGAATTTTCTGTCAATTAATGATAGAATATTAATTTGTCTGCAATTAATAATCTTGCTGAGTAACTATGATAGTTTTTTTTCCTTGTAGTTTGGCTTTTTACCTTTCCCAGATCAATATCCTCTTGAAATTAAAAGGGTACAACATTTTACCTAAACACCTAGTGAGAAGTTGGCTTCATTATAGTTGATGAGTCTTCTGCTGTTCATGGTGGTACTAAAAATTCAGTACCTGTCAACGAATGTAAACTGAGTTACTTACACTCAAAGACCCCATTTTTTCTTTTTCTGTTCACTTGTGGCCAACTCCATTTAGATGTTTCCTTCCCATGAGGGATGGATAAGTAGTAATGTATTTTTTCCTGTTTAATAATTTTAGGCCTTCGGCTGCTTGGATGTATATTATGCACCTCTGAAAATAGTGCACGAATGTTTATGGAGCTGCATCTGTTCTTCTGTTCCTGTGTGCATCCGTATTTTGTTTGTGTACTGCCCTTGGCCAGCCGCCACAGTTTTTTCTAGATCTCTTTCCTTAGCTGTGGAATGAACTTGTCCTGACATACGGGATCGTGAGCCCCTCTAGTGGCTGCCTTTACTGACTACAGTTTCTTTGACAGTCCTGTGTTTTCTTTGATTGAGTGGCAAGAGCAGGCCTGCAGTTGTGGGAAAGAAATGATGGGTTGGTGGCAAATGTGACCAGTTCCTGGCAGCTGCTGTTGGTCACAGGGTGAGCAAGTAGCAACAGCGTATCTGCCCATGCAATTAGGAGAACCACCTCCTCCCAGAACCTTGCCTTTTTCTGAAATGTTTGGGTTTATATCTGGACCTGCATCTCTACTTGTACACACAATAGCAAAAAATATTCGCTGGAGGCCCCTCACTCCGCTGTGCCTCTCAAACGTCCTACCTACCTCTACAGTGTAAGTTAGGACTGGGCTGGGAGAACAATTCACTCCCTGAATAATTGCATGTCAGAGGAAAGAACCTGGTAGTACAGGTGGAGCAAGACATTGCACTTCAGGAGGCTGGCTGCTGCTCTGAGGTTCTTGATGCTTTGGGAGCGTTCAGCTGAGTTAGGCGGGGGTGGGGGGGCGGGAAGGGAGTGTGTGTGGAATAGAGTGGAAAGGGTGTAAAGTATGAGGTTGCCGTGACTCCAGATGTCACTTTACAAAACTGAGTAGTGGCCAGTCTAGTATGTTTGGAGTACCAGGTTTGTTCCTTCTTACTTAGCACCTGCTATTTATTTGCAATCTCTCAAGTTGTTGCTTTATTCATGTTGAAATCCAGTATTGTTCTAGTCATTAAAAAAGCAAAGGTAAACAAGGGTTTCCTTTGGGCAACATAAAGCTTAAAATATATACAGAACACTTTATAAACTTACTGAGGTGTTGAGAGGGATGTAAACGCAAAATTTTTTTATTCTTTCATTGTTTTTAATATAGCCCGGTATGTTTAGTCAACTGGTGACTGCTGCAGAAGACCATCCATGGCTGTGGGTTCTTTACATCTTGACTTTAGCTCTCCCTGTTGGCCTAGGTGTGTTGTTCTGCTGGCCAGCAAAGGTTAGAGAAACTTAATACACATTTTTTATTTGGTTTTATTCTTAATACTTTATTTGAAAACTCTTTGTATCTGTGCAACAATATGCACTTTTAATGTGCCATTGATATTACTTATCTTGCAGTGGCTGTTGTGTTTAATTCTTAATTTGAGTTTAAATGTAAATTGATTTTTGACTTGTAGAAAACAGATGAAGATACTGACTTCAGAAAAACTGATGTATCTAAGCCAATTACAAAGGGAGAACTAAAACAGAGAGAGGAGTTAGAAGATGATGAAATAGAACTAATAGAAGAAAAAGAAAATGAAGATACTGCTGAAGATGGTAAGATGAGCAAGCTAGCTTGCAATGTGATCGGGTAAAAGACATGAATAGGACTAGTTCATGGATTGGATTGCCAATAATTACAACCAGTTATCTTACGAGTTGTCTTTTTCTCTTTGACAGCCTCTGGTGAGTGGCCTTCCATGGCTCATAGCTCTTTGGTAAATACAAGCAGGAAGTAAGGCTCTCCTCAGTATTTTTTCACTTGCAAGAACTTAAAGTTCTTCTGACAGTCTATTTATGTTTGTAGACAGTGATGTATTATTTTCTCCCTTCTAAATATTTCATATATTGAGCACATTTGAATGGTTCAGATATACGTACCTGAAGTGGTTGAAGTCATGTTGTTGTCTTTAAAATGTGTCTGGAATAGCTCTAAGTCTTTAACAGGAGACTTTCTGCTTAGTCCTTTGTGGCTGGGTTGTACCTTGAACTATTCTGTTGGTCAGTGATTTTAGTAACCCTTGTTAAGGTCTGAACATACAGTAGACTTGAAATATTGAAGTCTACTGCTGCTTTGTGTTGCTTTCTAGCAATGCATTGCATGTGGGCAGAGGTCTGTCCTGCTACCCCAAGGGAGAAATCGATTATTTAGTAGGTTGAGCTGTACTTTGGCATCCAAGGATAAAATCATCTTATGTTACTGTATCAAAGATTCCTGGTACTGTTCAGCTGTGGCTTTGATGTTTTGTTAGCATTTCCCTGAGTCTATAGTAATGAATCAAAAGCAAATCACCTAACTTACAGTGCATTATCCTGACTTTAGTGAGAAAATCCTTAGCCTCAGACTGCTGCAGGGTTCTGTCTCTTAATTCAGTCTTCTTGGTAGGAACAAAGAAAGTGACAAGTGACTGGCATGGAAAGTTAGAAACATAGCAGACATTCGTGGGTGGTATGGGTTTTTTTGCTTAGTACTGACTTCACTCTGTATTACTGACTGAAACTTTGTGGATTTTGTCTGCCTCTGCTCTGTGTTCCATGAGTGGTGATGGCTTCTGCCTGTATGACTTGAGTTTACTTAGCATCAGATGTTCCCATGCCAGTAGAGTTGAGTATGCTGTTGGTACAGTGCTTGCCACACCAAGCTTAGTCCATCTGCCTCACCATTTGAGAACCCTACCTAGGCATTTAATTATTTTAGTTATGCTACATATGTTTTATATTAGCATAAATTTTAGGTACAGCATTTCAGCATTATATCTTCCTATGTTTGCATTTTGATCTTACTCTACTTTACCTGCTCTTTGCTCCTGAGGTACAGAATCTATTTTCTTTTATCCGGTCTTGATGCAGATCATAGATATGTTTTGTACCTAATATGCCACTGGTGCAAGGCTGAGATACCTGAACTCCAATATTCTTCTGTTAAGTCAGTCAGTTAATTTAGTTAGTTACCAAACATCGCATAATAGATAATATGTTAAAGTGTGTGTTTGAATGTTAGAAATAAGATCCAGGCAGTTGCAGAGGAACTGTTTAGCTCCCACAACTTTTTTAAAGAATTCCACTTGGAACAGCTGTTTGTGATGTTTCAAAAGTAGGTTCTGTTTCAGACCTTTACTTCTAGTTATTAAACTGAACACAGAGTAAAACTAACGTAGCTAGCTTTTGTGTGACTGTTCCAAGGTTTTCAAGTAAGTTCTAGGCTTTAGAGGGAAGGATTATGCTTTGCTGTCATGTCTTTGTGGATTCTCTCTTTCTTTAAGAAGAATTGCTTAGCTTCCCTTAGCTTCCTACCACCTTGTCCATTTGCAGGTTGAAATCTTCCCTTTTTTCTGTCACTCTTCTGCCTCTTCGTATCTGAAAGCATTAGAGAATTTGTCTTCTGCCTCCTTCTGCTGATTCTTTTTGCTACAGAGAGAAGAGAAGTGGAGGAGACAAGCAGAGAGCTTACAAAGGATACAAAGAAGATGGGAAGGGAGGCTCCTCCTTCAGGTACTGGGAAAGGGAAGTAATTTGGGCCAGGACTTGAAAATGGTCTTGTCCTTCTGGTTTTTTCCCTCTGCTTGCCTTGCTGGTAGAGCTTTAAGCTGGTGGATGCCAGCTTTCATCAGATACGGATCTGAGTTTCCTCTGAGATTTCTCATTATGGTGTCTATAGTCAGAAGTATTTTTTCTAGTCTCTTTGGATCCTAATAATTTTTCTAGTGCCTTTATAGTCATGATCTGCTTCTTTGCTTTCTGGAGTCGAAGGTAACAGGGTTTGAGCTGTGAAATACTGAATGACCCAAGATCCACATTTTATCATGGGGCCATTAAAAAAAAAAAAAAAGGCAAGGAAAAAAAAGCGTGGTACAATACCAAACTTCAGAAACACTTGTGGATTTCTTTGGCTCCAGTGAGAACGAGTTGCTGGCAGAGTGTTTCTTAAAGGGCATTGTCCGTGGGATTTACTGTTTTATTTTGTTCTATGTTAATTTTTGTGGCGCTGCTAAAGGATGATGTGTTCTTGACTTGTCTACTCATCTGCTTTGTCTCCTTGCTTTTCTTACTGTATAAAAAATATTCCATAAAGCAGGAGAATGTTGCTAAGAAACGGAATTTCAAGGGCACAGGCTGAACCTTATATGTGAAGTTAGACATTTATTTATATGAAATGCTGTATAAATTAATATTAGATTAAAATTAATATATCTGAATAGTATAGTTGTCCAGTTCTGGCTTTTAGTACTGATGTCTCAAGTTTGGTTTATTTTTTTCCCGCCTCTGAAATTAGTACTTATGGGAGGTGCTGGATTTGCATCATTTAAAATTTCTGATCTCGTCATTAGAATATGAGCAAATTTTTGCTGAGCTCTTCTGTTAAGGGCTTATTTTGGAACAGAAATCTTTGTCTACATCTATCTTAAACTATAATCTCAGGTTTTTTGGTCTCATTTCTCCCTGTGATAACAATAGTACAGATATATTATTGTAGACATGTATCGGGTATATTTACAGATGGGAAAACTAATTTCTTAGAGCTTCACTAATTGTTATGAGCTGTTTGGCTCAATTTATAGCTATATTGTTGGCAATGGCTTTTGGTACTCCTACAGAGGTCTCAAATATTTTAATAAATTAGGGCTTTCTAGATTTTTGTCACCAAGAATTGGGATAGTCACATCTTATATGTATGTGACTACCATCTGAATTTATATGGTTACTTTTGTTTCAGTCTTACTGAGCTGAAACAGTAAGAATTGGGGGGGTGGATGTGGGTGTTGGCTTTTTGGGTTTGGTTTTTTTAACACTGTAGTAGTGTTTATGAGATATAGGCATGACCTGACATGGATAGAATTGAGCACTACTTCATTAGTGTTTTTAACTGAGCCGCTGGCAGGCTGCTAAGTTGTAAAATGCCATCTTGCATCCTTTCTTTCAGATTTAGATATGATTTCTTGTTTACTCTTGATAGAAAGTATTGCAAAGGGTACTCAGTTTCTAGAAATTCTCACTTCAAGACCTCAGTCTGAAGTAAAGGAAGAGACTTGCCAAACCCCAGTAACTTTTTTTGAATCATGCTGTGGTTGCTGAGGTTGAGCTCTTACAATGAGCGTAGATACCTAAAATGCAGGCATGGGAGTGCCAGCTTGTAAGTACTGAAGCCCAAAGTGGAAGTCAAAACATTTTGGTGCCTGGCCTCCTTCACAAAATATGCAGAATATAGAAAGTCGGTTACCCTAGAAAGGGAAACCCACGTGCTGATCAGAATTCGCAGTATTTGGTGCATGTACTGTTCTTCAGTGCAGTGACATGGCCTCAGTAAGAAAGCAGAAGCCGCCTCTGTGTTGCTTAGCCTATAGTTTGTCCAGGGAATTCTGGAGAGTAAAAAGGTACTTTTTAAAAACTTTAACTTTTTCTTTCCCCTCTCCAGTCTCTGTCAGTTCAAATGTCTAATTGACACCAGTTCTGATGGAAAGCTTAGTGCTTTTTGTGAATAGTTTTACCCTGGTAGTGCAAGCTCGCCATACTTTGAGTGAGCTGAGGGGAGTACAGTGCTTTTCTGACAGTTTTCTGCATTGCAATAATGCATAAGAAGGGGGTAAGCAGAGCTACTTGTTCTCCAACCGAAACAGATGGCCGAAAATTCCCTGCTGAAAAGCGGAGCTCCCTTCAGATGTAGGCATCCCCCATGGTGGGTGACTGATAACTGCAATATTGTACTTTGCTATCCAAGTCAGAATTTAGTCAGATTTGGGATGCCCGAGTTCTTGGACTCTGGTCTCAAAACTGTCTAATACAATGCTTAGATTTAAGAACTTCCTGAAAGGAAACCAACTTAAGGTTGTTATTTTAGTCAGTCACTTACAAGTCTGAAGAGAGTATGTGCTATTATGAAAAGGGGTTAGGCTGAAGCTGTTAAAATTGGTTATTAAATCCAACAGTGATCAACTTCTAATAATTCATAACAATTCTACTCTCTGTATCACAGAGATGTTTTTATTGGTTATTGTAAACAATCAGTTCATTCTAAGACTGAAACTGGCTTCTTTTCATTATTATTGTGTCTGGATACAGTGCATTTTTAATATAGTTCTGTTTACAAAGTAAATTTTTTTTCTGCAGAAGATGAGGATGAAGGTGGTGAAGATATTGATGAAGAAGAAAATGAAGTTGCAGATGGAAGTCAAGGTGATAGGTCAAATAAATCTGGTTCAGAAGATGAGGTAAGTTTGGTTTTTCCCCACTATTTTCTCCTTGCCCTTGTCAAACATTGCACTTTTAACATAAGCCCAGTTACCTACAACAAGAGGTTTTCTTCTGTTGAGCCATAAAACAAATCGTGAGGTGGGGGTGAGTGTGTTTTTATTTGTTTGACACCTCAAATGCTCAGGTTTGTGAAGCGTCTCTTCCTGTGTAATTTTGGCTAGGAGGTGATACTTACTGTAAAATACAGGTATAATATAGAATTCGTCATGGAGGTCTCTGAACATGAAACGTTTTTACAGGAGTATAGATTTTAACAGGCTATTAAATAAATTGCAAGTCTTGGAAAACTTGGATGCTGCAGTAGATGTCGGTCACTTTTTTTACTGTGCTACTTGATTGATGGAACCTGTGCTTCTAACCAAATAGCCTTTCAGTGAGACTGAGAAAAACCTTAAGCTTTCAGTTACCTCTTTGGTTTTTGTTTTCATTCCAGAATAAGGTTTTAAGCAAAATGACCATACTGGTTTTGAGTTCAGCACCTGCAGTTTCATTTTGCTTGTGCAGATTAATCTAGTCACCAGATAATCTGTAAAGTGTTTTTCAGAAAGTAACATTGTAGAATGGAATTTGTGTGTGCTTTTCTTGCTCATCAGCTACTCATTGTCCTTTCGTTTAGAAACTCTGGTATGTCTGAAACGTTTTAGATCCACCCACAGTATTTCTGTTGGTCATCTTGTGCTTGTTGCTCCCTAAATAGTCCCTTCCCAGATCCGGGGAGTTGTTTAATGGAATGTTAACTTCTTTTCATATAAAACTCCTCTAGGAAACTGTACCTTGCATGAGGTTGCACTGTTTAAGCACATAAATTCTTCATTAATTACGCCTTGTTCAGCACTTCCTCTTTTTCCTATAAGAAGTGGGGTTTTTTGTCCTCGTACATTTACCTAGGAATACAGTATTTGATGAACCCCATTAAGATGCATGTGACTCTGTGAAAGTGGTAGCAAGATCTGAATGTGTGTCTGCCATTACACAGTATCACAACGAGGTTATGGCTTGCTCTTCTCTGGGTATTTTCAGGGTGTACCAGTTTCTGTCAGGAGTTAGCTAGTGACCTCCTTGGGAGATGTCATGCACACAATGTCCTCACTCAGGTTGTGTTGCATTCCGTGACCTGTTCCTGCTGAATGAGATGCTTGCCATTAGGTGATGCAGGAAAGTGAGGAAGCAACGTGTTTTCTGAGAATGGAGTTCACGCTGGAAAGGCTTTTCATGTGCGTCTAAGCATTTAAGCATTTAAACTGAGAACAACACATTTGAGTCATTAAGAACAGTTTGTCTGTAGCTCTCCAAAGGCGGCAGTTGGAATGTTTGAAATGCTTCTTGCTTAAGGAGTGGAAATGAAAATTAGTATAAGATGCATTTTAAGGCAGTTGCTAATTCATTAAAAAAAGTCACAGCTTTTATACCGGTGAGTAAATGGGCAAAACCAAATTTCTGACAGCAGTTTAAATATACTATTCTCTTTCTCCTGAATATAGAAGGAAAAGTCTTCTACCGACTTTATCTTTAGAGTAGTATTGTGGGGAAAAAATGTCTGATCACTTAAGTGTGGCATTTAGTCATAATATGATTTGAGGGGGTTTGGGAGGAGGAATAAAGTAACATGCCAGTTTCAATAATTAAACTAAAATTGTTTTTAAATTGTAATGCTGATTTTTTTTTTTTTTTAGATGAAAGAAGCTGATGAAAGCACCGTTTATGGAGATGGTCTACTGAAATCAGTGCGCAAACGAAGAGTGCGAAAGGACTGAGTTACTTTCAGCTAGTATTTGTAGGTCTAGATAATAGTAACGTTTGGTATGCCACTTCAGTGGGCCTGACAGCATGCAAGTTTGAGATTCGAAGGAAAAAGGCGAACTCATTGATACTTGACCTCCTATTTTAATTCTCTAACATCTTTTAACCTTCCCACACTTACTTGATTCCCTTTTTTAAGGAGAAATCCTATCTGTGAGGAGTTAGCCGATGTTTCACATTCAGAATAAAAGTGAAATTACAAGTTGGCCAACTGATTTTTTTCTTAAGATTTGAAGATTCCTAGAAATTAGCATTAGTTGGAGATAAACTTACTTTAAATATTTTTTTAAAACGTGAAAAATTATGATATTTTTGCAGCTCTAGCTCAAAATTAGCTGTTTACAGTTTTCAGCTGAAAGAGGATGATAGTATAGATGTAGCATCTATAGCAGTTCGCATTGCTATGAGAAAAGGTATTTTTTTCTGTGCAGAGCTAAATGCAATAATTGTTTTTGTATGATGATTTAGTGCTAGCAACAATTTATGTTGTAAATTATTTATTTTAGTTGATCTTGTTACATGGATGATTACCTGTTCACTTTAGACAGTGGTTACAGTAATTTATTTTAAAGAGATATTTTAAAATGAAATACCCATAGGACAAGTGGTAATTGATGTGACTTGTATTTTTGAATGCAGATATCAAATCTGCAGAAGTGATATACAGATGATTTTTTCCAAACTTTTATAGTTCTCATGTTCCAAGCCAGAGTGGTATAACCCCTCTTTATAGAATACTTGCTAAGTGTACATTGCCTCGTAAAAATATTTAATAATTCTTGCTTAACATGAAACTTACTAATATAGATGAGGATTTTTGATTACGTTTTTTACAGATGTAACTGGGCATTCTCATGATATAGTTTAAATAAACTGCATATCGTAAATAACTTTGTTGTGTTAAAGTTCAGCTGTACATAAAACAATAAAACTGCAGTCACCAGAAACCTCTTGATGCTTGGCAGCTGGCTGTCACATGAGTAGGATGTAAAATGCTAGCAGAAGTAGCCATACATTAAAACCAAGTAGAAATACATTAATTCAGAAGGACCTAATAGATTTCCTTGTGCCTGGCAACGAGTAAGCTCACTAAACAAAGAAATATTTTCACAGCAGATAGCATCAGCAAAGATTCCATGGAAGTCTCTAACAAATGAATGCTTAATTAACTCTTAACGAAGAAGGTGGTGTCTGCATGTGCTTGTGTTGATGTGTTCAAAAGTTTATTATATTGGACTATTTTGTGTGAACTACATGGAAGGGCCTCTGTTTTCTTGTGTGATTTGGGAGTTTTGATGAGATGTTTTTTAAAGTTAAATGCAAGTTCCCTCCTCTTTACATTGTAGAGTCTACATGCAAAAGGTAAGAAGTGAAGACTCCAAATTCTTCCTTCTGCCCGTGACTTTTCAGCAATAGCTGTTACCGATGTGGTATCCTGCTAGTAACAGCTACTGCGAGCTGTCAGGGAGCATTTCAGCTCTCCTTTTGAATGAATCTTGTCTGAGCCTGGTAAAAGTCCTTTGGAATTTTACAGCATTTGAGTGTGGTTTTAGTTTTGGGGTGGTTTTTGTTTGTCTCTCTGTTTTGGGGTTTTTGGTTTTGTGGGTGTTTTTTTGTGTCTGTGTGTGTGATATAGTTACTCCAGGGACTGGGCACCCCACAGGGGATGGTAGTACTCCTTTACGATTTTGAGCTTGAGGTTCCCATAAAGTCTTGACTAATGCCCCATCTGCACCTTTGCTTCTACTGCACGTCAGTAAATAAGGAGCCATTTAGTATGGGTAAAATGGTCTTGCGAGGCCATGACTCAGGGGTGCTGTTTGCAATAACACTGACTCTGTAAGGCCTGTCTTGCTTCAATACTGACTTAATGACTTCGATTACCTGGAGCTACATGACATCCTTCTGCACGTCAGCTTACTTGACTCTAGTCTTACACTAGTAATTTGGGGAGAAATGTCAGCTTCAGGGATTTGAGGCTCTAGATCTAGAAAGCTGGGCAAAAGGGGAACCCCCTTCCATTGACACTTGTAACTGAGATTTTACCCACAGTTCCTATGCATAGTCCATTTATGTCTGAACAGGTATTTAACGAAAAACACTTGATCCTTCTATCACGGCTGCTTGAAAGTGCTCTGACACTAACAAACTAAGGATAATCCAGTTCCAGGATGCGTTGCTATTAAAACTTGTCAGTCATCTTTGGAACTTTGTATCAGACCTCTGCAGCCTGCACTCCCACCAGCTACATCATAGCTTAGTAACAGTGATGGTACCCAGGACACCAAATCCCAGACTGAGAATGTATTCAGGGCAGGCTAAGTAGGATTGAGGCTGTTTTATTTAATGGCAACTGAAGCTACTCCTCAGTTAGCTTCCGCCTTCATGAAGGTATGATGAAGTAATAATTGTGGCTGCTGTCTCATGTAGAGCTCACTACCTGGGTAAGAAAAAGGTAAAATCTCTTCTAACTTGGCTTAAAGTTCTCCCATGTGGAGAGGTGCAAGTTTTAGCTGTGACAGCACTGTATGCAGTCCACACATCCTCTTCCTTTCAGCCAGAACAGAGCAGCATACAGAAATGTAGGATTCATGGGGTAAATACAAAGTGCATCACGAAGTGGCAGCTTGCTGAAAATAGATTAATGAACCCAGGTTTAATCTTAATACTTGCTAATTAGTCTTTCAGACACTTCAACTATGTAGAAACAATTAAGATGAAGGCAAACTACTACTTTTCCACCTTTGGACTACAGATAGTTATGAGAAGTTTTAGGGTTTACAAATGCTAAACCAAGCTAATAGAGACAAATCAAAAGTTTTTATTTAGTGTTAAGTCAGAAATACAACATCTTTTAAATCTTCATAAGCTAAATGAAGGCCACAGTAGTGGGATGTAAAATGGTATATAGATGAAGTGACTACTATGTACACACTGAAGGATGTAAATATCACTACCTAATTCTACAATCGGAAACTTGATCTTGGGGAAACTGCTGAAGTCTAACAAGCGCATGCTCTGTTACCACTTGATCTCCTACAGTGCAGAGATGTGCAGTGACATGGCTTTAAAGCTAGGGTGGCTGTAACGCAATGATATCTTGAGAAGTCAAGTGCTTGGTAGGGTGGGTCTTTTTTTTAATGCTCAAACCCTGGACTAACCACAGGATCTACTCTACCTGCTAGCAATTCGTGGATGAATTTAGAGTTCCAGACAGGGAAGTGACAGAGTAGTTCATAGAAGATGAAAAATAATCTTCGATGTTTACAGGACCACATGACACAAATGGTATCGGCTATTTGTGCCTTGGTAAGTAAAACTTTCTTTTCATCATCAGGTTTCTTGACTCAGACTTGTAAACAGCCTTTGAGACTGAACTATTAGTGCTTCATTTGCAATCATTTGGCTGTGCTGACGTTCCAGTGAGCACTGTACAGTCATCTTAAACAGGTAGAAATGGGAGACTCACAATGTCAGCTTACCCTTGAGACGCAGCAGCACTCAGCTGCCAAGAAATTTGGGGTCTGAGAGGGATTTATTCTACTGTTACATCCACTCATTCAGTTCCTGCAGCTCTATTTTATAGAATTCATCACAGCAAGGTTGAAAGAGATCCTTGAACTAGTAGTTTCCTTTTGTTAAAAGGTAAATGTACAGTGGCTTCATTACAGAAGAGACACACCTTGGCTCCAGGTAACCTCCATAAATAAGTCCGCAATGCTGCTGCACTGCAAGGTGAAACAGATGCAGCCGAGTACTGTTAAAACTTACATCGTTTGCATTTCAGCTTCTGCTCTCCCTTAATACTGATCGTGCTAGACATGCTGCCTCTATGGAAAGTGCTCAGACCTGTAACCTGGGATACAAAACTTGCTAACAAACAGTCAAACCAGTAAAAAACAGCATGTTGGCATGAGGCATTGCTCAGAGCACCACAGATCTGAGAAGCAGAAGCCACCTTTGTTCCACTGCAGTCTTCTGCCTGGCATGTTTTTGTGCAGCACCTCAAGAGGTACTTCACAAGCTCAGGCTCCAGGGCAGGAAAACAGTTGCTCTAAGGCCTGAAGCAAAGACAAGTTTGGCACTTCAGGATGAAAGTGAAAGGTTCATTCTCAGTTCCTCGCTGCAGTGTGTTCACAACGAGCATGAGGAACACCGCTGACCTGTTTCTGTAAAGCTAATTACTCAGGTTCTTACTTAACTCTTCATCACACAGCTGAAAAACTTCAGGAAGATCATACATCGCGATGCTGTGCCTCATCGTTCTTTGAGGAAACGGGAAAGTGAAGATGGTTTGAAGCATACACCTTAGAAACTACGAACACTCTTGATACTGTATCAGTTCGGTATTTCCCTGGTGTAAGCTGCTTACCCTTGTTCCGCTTCTCTTACCCTTCCCCATCCCAAAAAATCGTGCTTTTCTATAGGCAAGCCCTGCAAATAACGTCATACTGTTATGACTTCATCACAATTCTTAACTGGTTTATAGGTTTTTGTTTAAAGTTGCTTTGCAGAGCTACGGACAGTACTACACAATAATCTAAATATATTTAAGGTGAAAAAGGTGAGGCAATTAGACTTTGAATATTTTTATCAAATAAGGTCCCAACATAATGTTATAACTGTATTATTTTACTAGTCAAGAACACTACCCTACAACCTCAGAGCGCTGACTTTTGTCAGACCTGACAAACTGAATCCAATTTTTAACAACATATGCTCGTTTTTAAAACAAATATGAAAGTTCAGTAAGTCTCTACACTACACTTGCACATTGCTTAATCTTAACAATACACAAACTTATGTCTCCCATTCATGCTAATGGTCTTAATTCTGTTTATCACCAAAGTTTATAATCTTCAGGTATCCAGGAAAGCCACAAACTAAGGTATTTTAGCTCAAGTAGCCTACGCCAACTAAAACAAAAAAAGACAGCAGCAATACAATGACACCTGTGAGCCAACCCTTACTTCCTTTTGCTTTTTGTGTCAGTTGTTTGGAAAACACTAGACGCTGACATCAGATTTTCTATATACTGTCCAAGAACTTGGTTTTCTGATTTCAGTTTCAAGTTTTCTTCCTTAACAGCATCTACTCGTGCTGAGAGATCTGTAAAGGTGATATTATAAGAAAAATATTAGACACTGTTGCATACAATAATGAATACGTTCCCCGTGCCTACATCAAACTATTCATGCTTCTAATGCGGGAAACATTGCCGCAAGGTACTACCTTGTAAAACACTACGCTACTGGTAAATTTCATCCAAAGCCCGTTTTTCCTATACTATTTTGTAGTACAGTATTTTGACAAACTTGTTACACAAACTTACTGTTGGTCTGTATCTTTATTCTTTTCTTGAGTTTTTGACTCGAGCTACTACAACCTAAACTACTTGGAAACAGAAGTTCAGTGACGAGCAGACCCAGAGATGTATGTCAGCTGATGAGCCTGCGAAAGTTCACTGTATTGCCCCTTCCGCTCGACGTGTATTACGGGAGTCGAGCAAACATTATGTCGCATAAAGGAGAAAAAGAAAGTAGCTCTCAGACCATGCTTATGTGCCTTCAACTGCCTAAGTGACATACTTCTAGACACTTGGACTAAGGTAGGGCAGAATAGTAAGGTTCTCTTCTTTCGCTTATTAACATGTGCTTGTAAAAAATCTAATGTGTCAAACCGCTAACCTTCAAGTGTGTGCTGCAGTTCCAAAACTTGATTAATAAGCCGTGTTTTCTCTTCTAATTCCACCTGATTCTCAGCCTCAACAGCTGTAATAAATCATGAGAGTTTTAATACAACCTCTGTAGCAGTTGGAAATTACGTTAAATAGAGAAAAAAAACCACAAAAAAACAAAGAACAACAACATTAAGAACTTATACCGTCCATGTCAGCATTCATCATTGTAGAATGGGCTCTTTCAGCTTTTGAAGAGAGTGTTCCTGAGAGATGCTCTGCTGAAAGGGAAAAAAACACAACACAGAGCAGTGAGGCAACCGTCCACGTAACTGCCTTTATCTTTGGGTTTTAGGTGTGTTTTGCCAACTGGTGTTGAACAGCCACCCCTCAGGCCTGTTTAACATTCTGGAATTATTTCTCCTAGTACGTGCACACGGTTCTTCAAGTCACCATGCCTCAGGTTACAGAAATAACCGATCCACATTGCTCTCCACCGCGCTTCGCGATGCGACTGTCGTTTCCCGGCCCCGATCCTTCTGGAATGGGCGAAGCACCGGGGCCCCCTCCTCGCTCGCCCCGCTTCCCCGGGCACCCCTGCCACGGCCACCGGGCCTGCAGGGCGCAGGGCCCCGCCTATCCGCTTCGGCTCCCTTCCACCCCGCCGCAGGGCAGGCC
>Ga0181612_173988_pt1 | contig 32090 bp, 33 predicted proteins | sample HoacroProtozoa21_FD_119630 | JGI IMG/M metagenome (GOLD analysis project Ga0181612, IMG submission 119630) | Hoatzin crop microbial communities from Cojedes, Venezuel. Combined Assembly of Gp0051906, Gp0051904, Gp0051908 | reverse complement strand
CGACATTGGTAATAAAAGCCATCTGGAACGTAAAGGTTTTTGGGGTGTTATGAAAAACCTTGTTGACTCCAGATGGAAAAAGCACTTTCTTGCGAAAGACGAATCACTCAACGGTGACTGATTTTGCCAGATTTCTAGGATGATGGGATTTAAACAGTTCTAAATGATTTTGGTTTCAAGAGATGGCTCCAGATTTGACGGAAAAGAGTTGGGAGGGGCTTTTCAGGATATACGATCTCGTTTTTCCAGCGATTTGCCCTCCAACGGCGATATTTCCAGAAAAGAATACCAATAAAAGATTTTGGCGCCTCTTCAGCAAATTCTGCATGTAATGTATCCTCTAATACTCGTTGAGCTAAAGGCAGATTTGATTCGTAGACAGGGAATAATTCAGGGTTAAAACCAAGTTTATCTATGCAAACCTCATTCATTGCATCCAAAAACTTAATCCTTCCCCACTTCTTACAATCTTCCTGAAACCTTTGCCAATTAATTTTAGGACTATATCTTTCAACAAAGTATCCCCAATCTAAGATCTGCCTAAGATTAATTTCATTGGCCGCAAAGTGCGCGGCAGAATGGCTTAATATAAATAACGCATTGAATTGGGGTGATGGAAGATATACTTCTCCTCCTTGCTTCAATATGACTTTCTCACATGGTTCAACTATCTCCTTGAGATAGTCATTAATTTCAGAACTTGACTTATGTGCATGTACCGTCAAAAAGTCATAATGATTTTCAACCATGAAGCCTCCGACATGAAACACAGTATGATGATGATGGGTATTATCAACCTTAATTCCTGTCTCTGCTTCCAATACGGCATCGGCTTTCTTATATTCACCGAAGTTATATGTATCAATATCTCCACATGGACGATGCTTAGGAACGGGATAATTCAATGACAAGCCATACCCTTTAAGTAGCATCAACTTTATATCGTGCTTTGCATAAAATTGTGCTAATTTTGAGATAACTTCCTCATACTTATCATAACGTTTCTCATATGCTATAGCAGTCCACCCCCATTTCAACATCAATTCCTTAGGCATTGATATTGTGCCATCATTTATTCTAGGTTCCAGTTTATCCCAAAGATATGCCGCTATCCCCTGCCGGTTTGCAAGTTCAAATAAAGCCAGCCAATCAACTTCTTCAGGGAACTTTCCTCCGAGTATTGATATGAGATTTTCGTGCGTTGGGTTATTCATATCGTTTAATCAATTTAGCGGATAACAAATCCCATATCTTGGCTGGATAGCGAAGAGATAGAATGAAAGCATTGTTATATATGCCATTATCCTTAAATGCCTGAAGATGATCTTTCATTATTTGTTTGCGACTAGCGAGACCACTTGAAGATGCTCCTCCAGTACGCATTTTGACAACGAGGTTAGGATTATATGCACACTTAATTCTATTGATGTAGATATACCGGAGTAAGGACTCAAAGTCTGCGGCAACCTTATACTTCGAACTAAAATACCCATATTTCTCATAAATAGCCTTTCTGCAATAGAATGTAGGGTGAGCCGGCATTAGTCCAATTTTCATTTTCCATGGTTTAAAATCTTTCGATGAATAATAGCGTACGGGAGTTTGAAGATCCTCCTTAACGTAGAGAACATCACCATAAACAGCATCAACACTTGTATCATCAAAAAATGCCATTTGCTTTGCCACTGCATCTGGAGATGCCAGAACATCATCGGAATTAAGCAACCCTACGATTTCGCCATTAGCCGCTTGGATTCCAACATTCATTGCATCGTAAATGCCTTTATCCGGAGCAGAGATTATTTTCATGTGCCCCGCAAAACGAGGTTCATACTCCCGAGCGATTACGAGAGTATCATCCTTAGAGCCCCCATCCTTGATGATGTACTCGATATCGCTATATGTTTGTGCGAGGACACTTTCGATTGTGTCACGAAGTGTTGCAGCACTATTATATGTCGCTGTGATTAAAGAAATTTTCATTTGTTATTTATTCTCCTTTATAACCTTAGCTGGATTACCAGCAATAATTACGTTATCAGGGAACTGACCACTAACGACACTGCCTGCGCCCACAACGCAATTCTTGCCTAAGACTGTCCCTTTTAGGATAATGGACTGAGTTCCAATAAAACAATCATCACCGATGAGCACAGGCTTCTTTCTGATATCATCAACCTTTTGGTTAAGCCGTTTCTCCGCACGCAATGAGTGAAAATCATTATCAATTATCTTACAATTTGCTCCTATCTGTACATTGTTTCCGATGTCTATTCTTTCCATAGCAAAAATTGTCGAGCCTGATATGCCCACGCTTGATCCAATATTAATTTGTCCGCCATGACGTGCTACTATATGAGTTCGTTGGTATAGACCTAGAAGGTTACTAAGTGGATGCGAATTGATTACTATGCCATTACCATTAATATTAATAGCGGAGCTCTTGTCAGCAACAAATACGGTAAAGCCATTAAATTTTACAATTCTACAGTACTTCACTTTCACTATCAAATAAATAATATAAAAACAAAGTACTCTAAATGACATTTTCATATTTTAGTAATTGATTTGATAATATTGTATAGATTGATATCTTTCTCGATGGGTATACTCATTACTTATAATGATATCCCCCATCTTTTCATCTCAATATCAATCACATTGCGAATAAACTGGACTGGATGACAAAGGGTATTAATGCCATATCAATCTTATTTCTTTATAATACTATCCACCATCTCACCAACATTCTTCCAACCCAAGGTTTCCTTGGATGTAAATTTAACATCAAATGCTTTCTCAATCTGCGTTACAAGAATGTAATGGTTGAGCGAATCCCAGCCATCAACATCGTTGGCGGTTGTATCCTCGGCAAGGACAATATCCTCGTCATCTAGAACATCAATAAAAACCTCATTAAGTTTCTTCAAGATTTCTTCTCTTTCCATAATTATTTATCATTAACAATTTCAAAAAATCCAATAGACTTATTGTAGAAGTACGCAATCAACCTATTGTTCAGTGCAACCGCCTCAACGGGTGCAAATAAAGGGATATTTCCATCTTCAATCAATTTATCAAATGTCGCATTAATATTTGAAACTTCATAGCAAATATGATAGGGAGCAACACCCGTCTTTTTAAGCATCTTGTTGACTGAAGAATCTTCCCCTGACGGTTGGACCAGTTCTATTTTCACCTCTCCCAATTGCATAAATTGAATATATACGCGCTGAATCTCATCGTGTATTTTATCTCCGACGAATTCATATCCAAATTTCGCAAGATTGTTGGCTGTAACTTCAATATTATCTGTTACATAGCCAATATGATGTACTTTAAAATCCATATTATTCAGCCTTGTTAATATAACTTTCCTTATCCTTATATTTATCCAAATTCAGGACAAACATATCTGTATCCGAGCCTTCAATAGGATCAAAACCAAGGTTCAGATAATGGTCTTTCACCATATTGTTCTTTGGCGTTGGAAGATACTCACCTATAATTCTTTTATAACCACGCTCCTTTGCCTCTGAGACCATTGTGTTGAGAGTAAAGTTCTCCATTCCCCGTTTGAGGACACGGCAACTCATAAACCAGGTATCTACAAACAAGGTCTCCTCATCCTGCTTTTTCATTATAACCACGCAAATAAGTCCATTGTCGCCAAATTTATCTTCAAGAGTGAAAGACAAGTCAATCACATCCGGATCATTAGCAAGAGCCTCAATATCGGCGTCAGTATAGCGGACAGTCCTCAAGTTGAACTGGTTGCTCCTCTGAGAAAGTTGCGCCACACGCGGAGTGTTGAAATTATTGAAGCCCTCTACCTTAGATACCATGTTCAGGGACTTGAGAAAATCTGCCTCATTAGCAAAAGTTTTAGCAAAAGATGCCCTTTCTGCCTGGACCTGATATTGCTTTGTCCTATCCTTGTCTGCAGCACTATAAGACACTGTCTCAAAGAGATTTAAGGAGTAAAGATACTCAAGATATTCTGCAGGGTCTTCAGGAAGTTCCGGCACTGTGATGTCAGGAATATTTTCCCTTACAATATTTCTTTCGAATGGATTGTCATCTAAGAAGACCATTGAATCAAATCCAATATTAAGAATCTTCTGAATTGCTCGAATATTATCCACCTTAGTATCCCAATTGGCCATAAACACTGAAATGTCGTCCAGCCTCAGCACCATATCAGGATGCTTCTCAAATGGCTCCTTAGCCTTATCCTCATCGTTCTTGCTGCAAATGCAGATTATAATGCCTCTATTCTTGAGCTTCTTAATCCACATTTGAAACTCGGTAAAGACTTTACCGATACCCAAGCCGTGTCCTAGCTGAATTCCCTCTAAGCCATCATCTCCTATGACTCCACCCCAAAGTGTATTGTCCAAATCCAGAATCAGGCACTTCTTAAACTTACCTTGAGCAGCGCAGATAATGTCCATTACACGAGATGCCACATATGGGACCGCATCAAGGGAAAGAATCATCTCGGTGCTTGTATAAACAGAAGCATCAAACATCCAATCTCGCCCAAACTTGTTTTGGATCCCTGCTATATCGCAGATAAAAAGGTTTGGAATCTCTTGGGCTAGATTCATTAGTTCATAATTAAATTTGCGCACCTGATATGTGAACGATGTCTTTACCTCGTTTGCATAACTACCAAATACTGTATCCTCTATCTCTGGATAATTCAAGTATATCACCCGAGCATTGGTTGATGTGCATATCTGGCGAACAAACGCCAGCCGTTCATCTGCAAGGGTTTCCTGCTCAGCGATAGGTAAAAGACTATATTTTTCGTTCCATTTATGTGTAGACTGAAATACGACCACATACGGAGCGTCAAATTGAAACAACTCGCTGGTAGTGTCAAGAAACTGGCGTTCTACCTGATTGTATTCGGCCTCAAATAAATCTATATTGTATCCCCTCGTCACCCCCATTCCGCGAATGGCGGTGGCAAGATACTGTGTCGCAGTGTCTCCGAGCAATGCTACTCTGACTCTTGGCATCGAAGACAACTCCTTTTTTAGTAATTTTCTTAGTTCTAGAAATGTCTTCATACCATTCTCAGATTATTATATTTCTTAATATTATCTATACAATCCAGAAAATACTTTTTGTAATTCTTTTCCAGCATCTCAAGTGACAGGCGCTCCTCTTCTGGGTAAAGAAGTTTTTCATGTTCCAAGGTATCTTCTGGAGTAAAACGGAATCCAACAACCTTTGCGGGATTACCCACGACTATCGAATAAGGTGGGACTTTTTGTCCTCGAATTACACATCCCGCACCAATAATTGCGCCACGGCCAACTATAGTACTAGGAAGCAATGTGACATTCGAACCGAGCCACACGTCTTCCTCAACTAAGACATCCTTTTCATTATATTCTGAGCTAAAAACGAATGACCCTATCTTTGACTTGTGGTTTCCTGTCACTACAGTTAAGCCATATGCAGCTCCGGAATTTTTCTTCATTATGAATTTACCTCCCGTTGCATAAATGATACTTCCTGCATTAAGGACAGAATTATCCCCTATTATAACATTATCAAAATGATTAGATGTAATGACAGGGGTATCTATTCGGATATTCTTGCCAAACCCTTTTTTTGTACTAAAAATCGGAGAGATATATTGCCATATTCGCAAAAGAATCCCCTTTAGCACAAACTTGATTGATTCAAACAGTTTTCGCATAACTGAGCATTATTTGCGCCCAGTCAAGCAATTACTGGGCTAAGTTAATTTTTCTATATGTTCATGGAACTCCTCAGACGACTCAATATATTTTGCCTCCCTCTGGATATCCTCTTCGTCTAATTTCTACCAAGCTATCGCGGATACATTTACAGCAAAGTATTTTCTTGTAAAATTTGGAGTATAAGGATGCAAATTCATGATATTGTTTTCCTTTCGTAAGCATCAACATATGAGCCGGGGGTTGCATTATAAATATTTACTCCTTGGCTTTTTGCGTAATCATTCAATCTCTCATGAGTATGAAATGCCACAGATAGATGGTCCAACCACTCCCACATAGGATATCCCAGCACATGTTCCTCTGTTCCATAAAAATGGGAATCCCCTGTAACAACTTCATTTTTATCGTTCACATGAAAAGAAGCCAACCAACTATGATCGGCTCCTAATAAATATATTTTCTTATACCCCAAATTAATCCCCAGAAATATTGCAGCACACATTACATTTTGAGCGATGGGCATACCTTGATTCCTCCTATAAAGTCGATGTTGCATCCTCAGGAAGCCATTCAATGGCGTGATATTATATGTTGTCATCTTAATATTCTTATTGCTAGCAACTGCTTGATAGAACTTTGAGCCTCCAGTCCCAGTTGGAACAAGAAATTTCATATCCCAATCAACTTTGGATAATCCTTCAATTATTTGTTCCTTCTTCCCATCAGCCCAAGCATCTTTGCCTGAATCATCAAAAAAGGCGGGATCTGCAATAACATAGTATTTAGGCTTAAGTTTATAGAAATATGGGCTCACGCAAAAAAGAGCGACTGCGACCAAATCTTTATCAATTAGTTCATCAGAATGTTCCTCTAGCACACTCTTAAGGGAAGGGCCATTACCTAATATAATACAATCCGATTGATGATTTTCCTGCCGTAGATTCCTAATATTATTCGCCGATTTATGACGACTAAACAACAGAACCGATAGCAGAGACACTATACTCTGCATCAGTTTTGCTGTAAAGTTATATAGGCTCTTACAAAACTTCTTCATCTTTATTGCTTTTAATTCATTGTGACGTTACTTTTAAACCAATCCAAAAGTTCAGCACTAATATTCTCATCTACTTTTCGGGCAAAAAACTTATTGCTTGCAAGAATTTTATCTTTATCTCGCATATCCAATATCGCAGGGGACGATTTTGAGGACTTTCTAGTCCAATCCACATATCTCAAATCATCATTAACAACATTTAGGGATGGCGTATTGTTTATAATCGATATCGGATATACTTCATCACAATACATATTAAACCTCATATAATGCCGGCTATCCTTATCATATATCTTTGTAATAATTGCATTGGCACCATCACGATTAATACTCATCCAATTACTGCCTTTGTACATTTGCTCAAACATGGGTTTGCGCTTAAATCCTATTATCTTCTGGCAATAAAGTAAACATCTGTTCATTCCTCGGTAAATTAGTCCTATCGGTCCCTTTGCCCTATTGTTCAAAACATCATATACATAATAGTAACTAAATCGGTCTACGCCCCCCCCCTTGGGATAACGCTGATAGTCAGGAAGTTTCATGTATTTGATAAATTGTCTGTCCTTATTGTCTTCAGTGTCAAAAAATGCAAATAGTTGGTCTAAAGGTTTACATAGCATATCCTGCCCTGAGATTTGATGGAAACGTTCATTTTCGGGATTCTGTAAAGCTATTCGGAGCAAAAACATTTGTGCATCCATAATGCCGATGCCACCGTAAAGTACCTTGATTTCCGAATATACTTTAATATTGTCGTAGGTGGCATACTTTACCTTAATCTCTTCGAACAAGATTTTATTCCTTGCATCTATATGCACATATATGTTGCTTCTAGAGCTCATCAAACTCTCAATAAGCCCACATAGTAACTCCTTTTGCCCATGAGCAACTATCAAGAAAGCATGGGATGAAAATCCAGACAATTTCTCTTCCATAAATCAACCTCGTTCTAAATTACAAGTTCTTCTTTACTGATTTTCCGCCAGATTTATACTTAACCGAACCTATAGAATTAATGGTAGATGACATAATGACATTCGATTTATTTATAACATTATTAGATGCGGCAGATTGATTCGATACGGAAAATTCGAATATGCCATCTATCGTTTTAACTGCAGAAAAGTTATTGCGCTCTATATCAACACTAGTCACAACTTCTTTTGTTGTTCCTTTAATAGAACACGTTTTTGGAATATTTACCCATGTGTTATCTTCAAAAGTGAACTTATCTGTCTTTATTTCCAGTGAACCACCATCAATATTGTTGCTTCTAATGGATAAAGTCTGGACATTATCAGCCTTCACCGCAGATTTTTGACCTATTAATTGGTTCCCATCAATTAATGATGACGAGACATTTCCTCTCAGCCATATTCCAATATCACATTTAGCATTAATCTCGTTGTTAGTAATTTGTGAAGCATTCAAACATGTTCCAACAATTCCACACCCCTTTCCGCTTGTAATATTTATAACATTATTTCTAATTATCTCATTTTTAAAATTTTCCGGCTCACCTAGAAAAGAGATTCCGGCTTGCGTAGTGGAATTTTCATTTACTGGGGCACAAGTAATGTCATTATTCTCAATGACGAGATTACTTGCACTTTGAGCAATAATACCTCGAACTCCTGCAGTTCGTATAATATTATCGTGAACATAACAGCCATCTGCTTTTGTTGTTTGACCATATCTTAATTTTGTATTCGCATTACGCGTGTCATGTCCTAGAGTTATGCTAGAATTTTCTTTCCCTAATTTGCTTGTAATCTCATTATACGCCACTTCCGTGTTGATAGAATTAATGCCTAAAGTAGAGACATTCCAATACCCATCCCCTATGACATTATTACATATCTTATAATTAGAACCTCCTATTGTCTCAATCCATGTTCCGTAAAAATCATTTCCCTTGTTGGCCTCCACCGAAATATTATGACAGGCCGCTATTAGCACGAAGGCACACCGAGAAGTTTCACATCCTGAAACGGAGCAACTTTCACTCTCTATAATATTTATAATAGGTTCACCATTGGTCATTTCCCTACTCTCGTCATATTTCCCATAATCAATAAATATGCAATCCTGTATGGTGCAATCAATGCTATTTTCCAGTCGGATTGCATTCATTCCGCCTTTGTTTTTCATTGATATACCCTTGCTTGTATAGTATGCGGGATGCCTATTAATATCAAATGTCAGATTAGATATATGAATGTCCTTGCAAGTCTTTTTAGAATAGGCATCAATTGGAAGGTTATGATATGCCCATGAACCGACGAGACTAGATTTCATCTCTACCGATGAAAACACACAAAACTGATTTGGTTTTTTAATCATGGCATTTGCATCTGCCTTGATTATGCACTTATCCTTTTGAAGACCTTTAATGGTGACGCCACTTGGCACTAAAACGGACTTAGATATTACCCAAGTTCCCTTATCAATTATTACCGTTTGATAATTATTTACTAGTTTTTGCAAGATGTCAGAGACATCGGTCCCCGATTTCGCATAATTCTTAATATGCACGGTTGTCTTATCCGCCATTGACGAATTAGATAGACCAGAAGCAGATGTGACTATAACTCCCAACATAGCCACAGAGACAAAAAAGACAAAAAAACTCTTTATTTTCATATTATTACTATAATTTTGAGCGCATAAAGTTAATGATTTTTTCAGCACGGCTTGCAATATTAAGTCCTTTTGCCGCATCTAAAGCCGAGTTTGACATTTTCTGCCTCAAATCCGCATCGTTTTTTAATTTGCTAATTGCATCAGCAATAGCATCAATATTCAACGGGGCTACAAGAATTGAGTTCGAAGCATCAAGTACATCATGATTAAAATCCCTATCAGATGAAATTATAGGCAATCCACATGCCATTGCTTCAATAATTGCATTGTTGCAGCCCTCGTGAAGAGTTGGAAGTACGAATACATCAGCCATATTTAGATACTCTGGCAATTTTTCATGGGGTAACCTTCCCGTATGCAATATACCGTCACATTTCGGCCAGGATTGGCTACCGCCTCGCTGGTCACCAATAAAAAACGACTTTATATGTTTATCACCAAGTTTTGTAATAGCCTCCGCAACTCTTTCAACGCCTTTATTGTTGTCATACCATCCTGTAAATGCAACGATAAAGTCATCCTGTTCAATCTTATATTTATCTCGCAGTTCCTTTTTGTTTAGAAGTTTAAACACGCCATTATCAATTGCATTGGGAATAACTTCACAATTCCCGCCATCTGTAAGTCCTTTCTCTATGCTCTCATTCTTATTCTTTGTGGAAACACAAATCACGCCTTTGAGGTAATCACAAAAAGGACGCAATTTACTAACACTGTGTAAATCACCGATTGATATAACAGCCTCACCAGTTGCACAAAATAAAGGGAACTTATGTTTTTTCGCATAAGGATAAAGCGAATAAGCATAATGCCAAAAATGGCCATAACAAATATCTGGCGTATTTTTCTGCCTTCTTGCAGTTCGATTGACCACATTTCTAATAAACCAATCATTCAATTTGGGGAACCTATTACCCAATGAAATGGTGTAAGGTCGAAGCACGGTAACAGGAACTCCCCCATCAGGTGTATAAACTTCTGTCTTCGGCAAGAGTTCAACGCCTCTAATTAGATGTTTCACAACACTCTGAGGGCCAATCACTGTGACTCGGATTCCCATGCGAGAGAATTGGTCTACGAGTTGCTTTACAAATGGTGGGTAACCACTAGATGCCACAAGGATACTTTTAAATGATGTTGCCATATTATCTTATAAAAAATATTTCATTCTAAAATCAGCATCGCTTTTATTGAAAATTGATGTGTAAGGATAGAAATATACAGATTTCCTATATCCGGATTTTGTATACATAAATTGTTCTCGCATTGGATATAGGTTAATAACAAGCAACGCCGCAACAACTATATATTTAAACTGAGGGAAAATTCGCCGAGCAAAATCTACAATAAATATAGACAAGTACACATAGTATACACTCATAAAGAATTGACAAAGTCGGTGAATAATACCAACCTGAGTACTCATAGCAAATAATACCGCATAAATTAATGTCAGGGTAATATAAATTCTATTTATATAAAGACCACGAATATAAACATAGTATAATGGTACTAAAATAAAAAGTAGTCTTATAGTGATTATTATAGGAGATCTATCTCCCCCTTCATTCCCATCTAGGTATATAGAAGCATATTCTGAGATGTCTCCTGCATCTCCCATCATTACTGAAAATTGATTTATTACATCAGATAAAGAAGTTACTGCGAACACAAAAGGAAGCGCAAGCACAATCAGACAAAACACACCCAATATATTTTTGTTTTTGTATTTAATGAAGGTTAGTAAAGGAAGAATAAATATCACTATTGCTGCAGAGTGAAACATATATGCAAGAAAAGCAAAGATGTAGTATTTCACCCATTTTTTTTCAGCAAGACAAGGAATTGCCATTAAGAAAAAACCTATCGCTAGAGATTCACGCAATATATTGTAATCTAACTGGTAATACATCAAACAAAAATAAAGAAGTAAGAATACGAATCGAGGTGCATTTGTCTTCTTTACAAAAATATAAAATCCAACATTTAAAATTGTTGCATGAATAATTTTCAATGCAGTAAAACTATGAAAGAAATTATAGCAAACTATATTCAACAAGGCCCATCCTGGCTGGATTCTATCATACTCGAAAAAATTTACCTTAATTCCTGATATACGGTAGTCATATTCAAAAGCCGTCATATAATTATATATGTCAGTTCCCATCATATAAGAGAAAGCTGACAATAATGTCATTATGACTAAAATTAATTTAAACAACTGCTCGTTCCTTCGATTTGATAAATCGAAGGCAAATACACCATATAAAATAATTGCAATAATTACAAGATATATCATATTCTACCTAAGAACACTACTGATATCCGTCAGTGATTTATATTACTCACCCGTTGTCAATAAAAAAATGTTACTTTAATACCTGAATATCTACACACCCTCTATTGTGGATTTAACCCTATGGGCGTAGAGCATCGAGCCTAAACCTAGCACACCTCTAGAAACAGTTATTGTAATAGCCGCGCCCACAAAGGTGAATTTGGAAATGAGAGAGAAGGAAATCACAAAGCCTACCAAAGAAGCAAACATTGTGATTTTTCTAAGGGATTTCTCATAACCTCTTAAAATCAAATAATTCTTCCCATATATATCATTCATAGACAAAAATATAATTGAGATTGCTAAAATCTTCATAACGCCAACTGCCTCACTAAAGTCTGGCGTGTAAAAAAGAGAAATAATATATTTTGACGAAAAGAATAGGATCAAGGAAATTGACGTTGAAATTATTAAACTCATCATCTCATAGAGAGCATGTTTATCTATTCTCCTTGATAGAAAGGGATAAAATGTTCTGGAGAGAACATCTAAAAATCTTTGTGCAACTTGAACAAATTTATTTCCAGCATCAAAAATTCCATTTGCATAACTACCACCCCAGAAACCAAGAAGAATACGAGAAAAGCTGTTATACAGATTTGGAAATAAATTATTTAAAAACACATCTGTACTTTTCCTTATAGTCGAAATAATCTCCTGCCATCCTGTCCAAATTATCGTATATCCCCACCTTTTAATTATTATATACAAGGAAGCTATCCCAGAAATTACATATGCTATTGAAGTCAGTAACGGTTGTATTATATAATCACTCTCCTTTTTAATAAACACAAATACCAATAAAGTAAACAATAATTTATTAACCGTCTCAAAAATTGTTATATACTTCATGCGCTCCAATGCCTGAAAAAACCAAGTAGGGAAAATAATACTTCCAGGAATCATTAAAAATGTTACGAGTAAAACTGATGCATTTTGCCGAAATATGGGGACAAGTGCTATAGAAAATACCAAGACTACAAATGCTACAAGCATCAACAATGTTCTTGCCCATAAAACATTGGAAAAGATTCTTGAGACCTCGTCGTCATTATCTCTACATCTTACCACATCTCTTGTCGCTGTATAATTAAACCCCCACTCTGCAAAGGTATTAAACCAGACAATCACAGCCGATGCAAATCCCAATTTTCCAAAACCTATTACCCCAATAACTCTAGAAAGATATGGTATAGTTATAATAGGGAAAACATATCCAACCACCTGTAAAATGGAAAGATATGTAAAATTTGCTGCTAATATCTTTGCGTTCTTACTATTTTTAAGTTCCTTGAGTTGCATAACTATTGTTGCATCTCTGGTAATTTCAACATGTCGCCGATTCTATAATCCCATTCCTCTGGCTCAAACTTCACAAAACCTGAATAGTGGTAAAATGTCAATTCGCCAAAATATATTTTGCCGTTAATATCATATAAATCTACGCGCACATGAGGAAAACCTTTGGATAATTTTTTGGATAATCCTACCATTTCATCAAATCCTTTTGGCTTTACAATTGGTTTAGAAGCATTAGGATGCCCATTCACAAAAGGCAAGTGATTGAAATCCATATCAAAGAAATCAAAACGAGTATCATAGGGGCGGTCTGTGGCAATAAAAAGCATCTTAGGCTCTCCATTGAAACAAAAGAACTTGTAATCCTTCAACTCTGTGCCACTTTCATCAACCATAAATTGCTCGGCTATTATCCTCCTAGGAACATTCTTGTAAGGCCATTCTCTGTTTAAACGATAATAATCCTGCTTTTGTCCCTTAGTCAACTTTTTTCTTGACTTTTCAATATCAAATGTCGATTTATCTTTACAAATGGAGACAAATCCACTATTATGAGTGCATTTAAGGACAAACTTATCTGGCAAATCATCAAAATTTATATCATCATAAGAATCATAAATACCCAAAGTAGGTATTATGTGTTCTTCTCCAATTATCTTTGCAACATACTCCTTAGCGGCATATTTATCAACCATTTGAGTATACAATGGATTACGGTCATAAAGCTTCAACCATTGTAATTTCTCATTGTATGTTTTCGGGTTATCCAAGTCTAATTTCTTACCCATGGCAATACGATACATCATCTTGATGTATTTCTCATCCGAAATTAATGGAGACACAAGGCGGAAACCGCGTCCTAAATAGTAACGTGCCGCCTTCTCGGCTTTAACAAAAAATTTACTCATTTCTAAAGTTTATTGAAAAGAACGTTCTCTAATGTGATCATAGTACATAACGTTCTATCACATCTCTAAGTGCCGCATCGCCACCTTTCTTACTTGAAACAACTATACCAGGAATTGCCTTCACTCTAGGATGTGCATCGGCAGGGCAAAAAGCATGGCCAACTGCTGATAGCAGTTCGATGCAATTGATATCATCGCCCATATAAGCAACCTTATCCATAGTTATGCCCATTTGTGCACAAATCTCCTTTGCAGCCTCAAGTTTTCCGCCTTCGCGTTTTCCTTGATACAGATAATCTATTTTAAGTTTCTTGGCTCTGTTCGCAGCAATTGCGGTATCCTCCGAAGTAATGATACCTGTCTTTATTCCAGCCTCACGCAGTAATTGAAAACCAAAGCCATCACGAGTATTAAACTTCTTGAGTTCGTCCCCTTTCTCTGAATAATACATGCCCCCATCAGTAAGGGTACCATCTATGTCGCAGAGGAAAAGTTTAATTGGGGACTTTGGTTTATTTGCAAGAACATGCTTTCGCATTAGGTTCTCAAGGACAATCCAATCATCCGGTTCATCAATCTCTGTCGCAGTATACTCTGGCATCTCGTATATACCAATCTTGCCACTCAAACGGTTTCCGACTTTGAGAATATTCCCGACAGAATTGATATAGAATGCACCATTTTCCATTAACATCCCTTTGAAGTTCTGGCGGCGAGGACGATTCATATAGTCATAGTTCATGCTCGTACCATCCTCATTCCAAAAGAAGCGATAGTTGCGCACACAAGTGATTATACTATCGTACTCCCCTTCTTTGTACATTGCCAGAGCTTCGTCAAAATGTACAGTCTGGGTCAATGGGGATGTTGCCTGAACGAGCATAAAAGTGTCCGACTCTGGCAGGTTGGCATACTTGATATATTCAAGCATAACACTCTCGGTGCTGGCAGTATCACTGGCATTTTCAGCAGACCTACGATATACCTCAACCCTTGGATAAGAGCATTCAGACACGACCTTTTCTATTGCATCGGAATCAGTTGCAACAATAATCTTATCTACTTTATCGCAAGCGATCAGAGCCTCAATATTCCAACAAACTAAAGGTTTTCCGCAGAAATCCTTAATATTCTTTAGCGGGATAGATTTACTGCCACCACGAACGGGAATAAAAGCTATAACCATATCTAGTCAATCTCGTTTTTCCACTTAACCTGATTCTTCTTAAGCTTGTTGCGCTGAACAGCCTCGATATCAAGAATATCCTTTTCCTTGTGTGTGAGCGCCTTCGCAACGGCACGGCAATCGCGGGCGAGCTTGCGCATGCCATCTGGTTCAAGTGAGGCAGCATGGTCTGTTCCCTTCCAAGTACGGTCTAGGGTAAAATGGCGTTCAATCCATTCTGCTCCAAGAGCAACTGCGGCACTATCCACGGCAATGCCAAGATGATGACCGGAGAAACCAATTGCTTTTACTCTATCTTCATACTTCTCGCGAAGACTTACAAGGTCTAATAGACATATGTCTTCAAATGGAACAGGATATCCAGAGGTGCAATCGTAAATTACTAGATCCTTATTCCTTCCTTTCTTCTCAAAGAAACGAATAATCTGTTCTTCCTCTTCTGGAGTTGTCATGCCGAATGACATGTGGATTTCTCCATCATAGTTTTCGCAAAGATACTCCAACATTGGTTGGTTAAGGTTGCAAGCAGAAGGTATCTTGATAAGTTCCGGTTTCAAAGAGGCGATTTCCTTGGCCGAAGTCACATCCCATACAGAAGTAGAATAAACTACGCCAAATTCCTCACACCAAGCCTTAAGTTGCTTGTGCTGCTCAACATTGAACTCGAGGAACTCTCGATGTTCGCCATAAGTGGCGCCGTATGAGTTTTCGGGATGAGGATGCGGTGCGTTATACTCTTCCGGGGTAAGCAGCTCCTTGTTACACCTCTTCTGGAACTTAACGACATCCACCTTGCAATACATTGCAGCGGTAGCTATCATGTCGCGAGCGATTTCCATGTCGCCCTTGTGGTTACAGCCGATTTCGGCGATTATTTTTGGTGCTTTCATATATTTTATACTCCTAAATTATTGCTATTTTCCTAAATCTATCGCTATTTGCAGGTAACAATTATTTAGACATTTTTATCTACTAAAACGGCAATTCATCTGGTAATTTCAATGATTTCAATTCGTTTATAGCTTTATCAATAGTTGCAGTTTCTTGAGTACATGAATCCTTAGCAACTAAGTATAATCTTTTCAAAGATTCAAAATCATTGCTATGCGATGATCCACATACGCTAACTAAATCTATTGTCTTTCCAGTACCGTTAGACATTGACAAACCGTATCCTTCACCAAGGCTCATATCAAAAAAATAAGAAATCACAAAAAAAGCATCTGTTAACTCAACACGAAAGGAATCTTCGGAACTTGCGTAGCTCCATGTAATTATATTGTTTTCAGTCTTGCTTATGAGCAAATCAATTAATTCCTTATACTTGTTATTCATAATCTATTGATTTTAGTTGATTTAATATTATATCTAGAAATGATGCTAATTCTTCCATATCTGCAATGAACGTCATAGTGTTAAGAGGAAATCTATCATATATCTGACGATTTAGAGCATTCATGTTATCCTCAACCCTCGCCTTTATTTTTTTAAGAGATTTCTCGTCATAATTTATATTTTGTATGGTTGGAATTTTTGCAAGGAAATCCTTTGTGTCGCAAATTCTTATATTTGCTAATTCATATTTACCATTGCGCACACATTCTTCAATAAATCTAACATAACCTTTAATCGTAGACACATCGGATACCGACAAAATATGTTCAATTTTGTTCCGCGTCTTCTTGACGATATCTCCTGTTATCGTCAATTGCCATATTGTTATTACAAACGCATATATTGTAACAGCAAAACCATATAATGTAATGGCATCGAATACTCTGCGAGAATCTGTAGAACAACCACGCAACCATTTGTACCAACATATTGTTACAACTAGAATCAATAATACAAACAGACCGAGTGATATTATTATTTGTTTCTTTCCCATATTTAAGAGGCAATACTCCCACAAATATACGATTTATTTGTTAAATATTACTACTTGTTTAAACTATCATATTTGGGATATGTCCTAATTTCTGTTACCATTCGTGCAATTTTACTTTACGAATAAAATCACTCGAAACTACTGAAAGCTAAATAGTTATCATTTTTATCGCATTTCTCCCTCAAGCAATTTTCGCAATACTACTAGAATAGCATTGCATATAAGTTGATTCATGTTTAGGCATTGTTGATTGATTCCATATCGGATATATTCGACTAAAATGATATATCATAACATATAGTTAATAAATCCCTTTCTTGCTCGGAAACAATTCTTGGTACACTACCACTATCCTCAATATCTCTTACAACCCAATAACATGGATGTTTATATCTATTCCTTGTCCCTGCTGCGATTATACATAATTTTGGTATCCCAACTAGAAATAGCCGATCAAAATTGTGGGCCGCCCCATGATGAGGAATTTGTATAACACATACATCCCCATACCTCCAACTAGACATTATGGGTAAAAAATCGTGTAGACTCAGTTTGGTATCAAAATCTCCGAAATATATACAAGATGAAAATTCATAAAATCGATAAAAGTCATTAAAATCTGATATATGGCGCAAATAGTACAACAAATCTTCTCGTCGTGAACCACGAAAGTTTAAATGCGCATAATTGTTAGATATTATTGAAGACATAACGACCATTGAATACTCGTTGTCCTTTCCATTAAAAACTAAATTATATTCCTTTTTAATTTCATCTATATCATTCAATATTTTATTCGTATTTAGCCGATTTCCTAATAGATAACCTCCCTGACGTAAATATTGTTCTATTTCATCTGCCTTATCTTTCCATTTGCATATGGGTGAAAACAACCTGTACTCCCAAAAAGCATTAGAATCATTCTGAATTTCACCTTCTAATAAGTCGAGTCTTTCATTGTCAAATGTCAATGTAAATACCTTTTCACTATCAATGTCAATTGGAATAATTTTGGATTCGCGGAAAATTGCATTCTCAAGAGCCCTGAAATGGTCTACAATATCATCATCAGTTTCAACATCATATATTTCATTATTTTGCCCTGCGAATCTAATCATATTTTGGATCCTCATGATATTTATAACTGAATGTGGTAGCTTTGGTATCACAATTCTTTTTATCAATGTCTTTTTCATGAGATATTTTATGCCATTTACATGATCCGCATGGAAATGTGAGACAAATAACACATCTACTTGTTTCATGCCCGCACGGCTTAATCTGTCTATTTCTCGCGTCAAGTTTGAAGAGCTAGACTCTGTGCCACAGTCAAACACTGCAGTAAAAACAGGATTTTCGTTATCTTTAAATTGCTCGACTGAAAAGCCTCCTTGCCCAATTGGACAAAATGAGCGTTCTAAAGTTAAATGATTTTTCATGTCAAAACCAATAATATAACATTATACTAGACTAAATTTACTAACTGACTAAATGCGAATATTAATATTGTTTCTCAAGTATCCAATTAATTTTTTAAAAAGTCTTTGTAAATAATTGAAATTCAATTAGCTATAGAACAAGTAGACGCCTGTCGATTTAAATTCGTTCCTTTCATGTATGCCAACGACAAAGAGCAGTTAATTACAAACCGTGAAAAACATATTTTCAAACAACCATTAATTTTTTCCCAAAGAGAGTATTACATGGTGTAGTCAAGCGATACAATGAAAACTAATGAGAAAATCCTGACATGCTATAACCAATGGTTCGTTATTATATTATGCCTAACGACTGTAAAGAATAGCCTTTGACACCTTATCTGCATAGATGTCACCTAAAGCAGAAATTGCGATTTAATCATACTCTTTAAGTTTAGCCCTCACTTCGTTCCTCTGCTAAAAATCCAACATATCTTGTTTAGAAATTTCCCCGTTGTCCAAAAACTTTTCCAAATATCTATGATTAAGTTCAATATTCATAACTGATTTTTCAAGAAGCCGCAAAATTTCCTTGTTATTTTCAATATTCTGTTCAACTGTTTTCCTAATCTTCTGAACGTCTTTAATATCTGAAATTAATCGTGCGACTAAAGTTTTCAACTGCTCAGATTCCACATTAACAGGCTTTGAATTGAGAACAAAAGTCCTTGCTAACATATATGCAATCGACAAATTAGAGTAATCTCCCTTTAAAGAATCTACGACACAAATAAAGCCCATATTCGGAACATATCCCACATTTTCCACTGCAGACAAAATTGAAGCATCAGCAAGAGACACATCAAAAACTATAATACTCACATCTGCATCCCTGTTAACACTGGCTTCAAGTAATTGACTCCATGCAGTATCAACTTTATTTTTTGCAACATCCAAACTTGCGACATTACCAAGTTTAATGCTCTTATCGAACTTACATTCGATAGCAATTTTACCCTTTCACTCGATATCAGCAACTATGTCACCAGTCTTATTATCCTTTAATTTGCCCTTTTCTGTTCCAGTAAGAGACACATTATCTGCCAAATGCCTTAATTCTACAAAAGAAGATAGATATTCCATAATCTGATTTTCTGCCAAGATGCCCTTCACAGCCGTCTTGTAGAAAATCTCATGATTCATATCAAATATCATCTTTAGGCTTTCTAGTTGTGTCCCCAACTCATTAGATGTTTTAGAAAGGAATGACGAGAGCCTATCTTCCATCATTGCCAATACTCCAATATAAATAGCCCTAATCAATGACGCATCCTTTTTTTCTCTGGTAGTTTATCGAAATAGTTAAACACGATAGCATTATCTAATTCAAAGGCCTTAACCTCAACGCGCCGATTAGTTTTATTTAACTTAACATTACTCATACTTTTTCGTAACTATACTCCCATTTTATGTTTTCATTAAAATATTTTCCTTTAGAAGGAGCATCGATAAGTGCCTCATAAACATATATAGGTACATTATAATATTGATACACACTCCCGCTATTAAACTCAATTTCGAGAATATTGTTCTCCCAACCAACGCTGCGAAGGTTGGATGATAATACTGGTTGCCTATTCATACATTAAAGTTTTGACATTTCTTTATAATGTTCCTCATATCCGGAATTAACAAACACCAACCTTAGCGCCTCGCGGAAATCTTCGTAATTAAATTCCTTGAAATCATTTATATTTTGCCCCATAGAATGTGATTCTCTATTTATATACCTTTTAAAGGCATCGAATCTGTTTCCTTTTAAAGACATAAAAGTATTATTCAAATCTCTTTTCTTTACAAATCCGAAGAAATACTCTATTATATTCCTCATACAATTTGCTAAAAGTGCGGGCGGAGTATTAGTGTCGTTAATAATATGCCAATAAGACTGGTAGTCATTCTGAATTTCTTCATAATGCATTGTCTCAATTTTGCTACCGTCCTTTGTCTTAGATATTCTAAATAATTTCTGATATACATCTCTGTTTTCTTTCTTCATCTCTGTTAGTTCATAAAAGAAATATAAATTGTGCGTCAAAACGAAAAGTTGTTCTACCTTCTTATCCTTTATTCTTTTCTCTCCATTGGCATCTTTGGCTACATCCGGATAAAAATACTCTGATATCAGCCGCCCCACATTATATACATACATAGTAGACAAACTAGATATTGGATCGTCAATCACCACCACCTTCTGTTTTAGCTTATTCCCATCTCTTTGCAATGAACCTTTACATAACTCTATAAAATATAAAAAGCTTATTAACATTTTTTCGCCTTCGCTAAGTGTTTCATAAATACCAACATCTCCTCCACGTACTATTCGATAAAGTTCTTTGTCTCGTTCTTTTTTCACATAAAAATCTTCTATACCCATTTGGAGAAGATTACTATTTATATTATGCACAGCACTATCAATATTTATCACATTTTTCTGCGCTTCTTCTATGTGGCTATTGAGAGTATCTATTTTTTCGTTTGTTGTTTGTATTAGATTATTTAACTTTATTGCATCCTTTTCATATTTACGTTTTGCTTCTTCATATAATGTTACTACATGATTGTATTGATTACGTTGTATCCCCCAAAATTCATCTGCAATCTTATGTTCTTCATCTTTAATATTTGCTAATTTATTCTTATAATCATCAATCATGACATTCGCTTTATCTATCAAGATATTAAGTCCTTCAACAATTCCTGCGGTGTCCTGTATTTCACATACCACTGAGGGCTGCGTACGCTTTGCTGCCATAGACTCTATATTTTTGCTAAGCACGTTTTGTAAGATTGAGAACTCATTCGCAACTTCATCCTTTAATTTATCCAAAAAGGGATAGTTAAAACATTCAACTAAATCCTTATTTAAGGCCTCTTCCATTTGCCTATATCGCTCTGATAAATTTTCTATTTGTGCAATAGCATTCTCATAATCCTTATTAAAATAATTTTGAAGTTCTTCAACAAATCCATCAGGTAGTTTTTGCTGGCAAAAAGGACACACATCACCTATAAACTTTCTGCCCATATTAACCCAGTCTGAATTATTCAACTTATTAATAAGTTTGTAAACATGACTTCCCACATTTCCAGTTATAACATCTTGAAATATTGGGTCTTTCTCTATAGAAGATACATCAAAATTAATTTTATCAATAAATGTTATACTTACTTCCTTCAAATCATATAAAGTTTGCAATTTCCGCTTCAACTGTTCTATGCTCAATTGTGGGTCCTGCTTTGTTAGAGGAGTTGCACATAATTTTTCAAAGAGTTTCTCCTTAGAATTTTTAACGCCGGTTAAACAATATTCCAGAATTCTATCACCTCCGGCATAATCCTGCTTAATTTTAAATGCCTTAGTCCGAAAGTTCTCACTCTCTTCTTTGAATTTTAATGTTATCTCATTTAACTGATTAGTTGCATCAGCAATTTTACTTCTCAATTCCGATATGCTCTTTGCGTCTTCCTCTATCTTCTTTCTTAATGTGGCATTGTCCTTAGATAAAGTAAAAATTCCCTTCTGAACATCTGTACCATAAAAATTATCCCTTATGAAAGATTGATTAAAAACCAAAAATTCAACATCATCAAAATTAGGTACTGGTTGTATACTGCATTTCGTATACAAACCAGAACCATTAAAATAGTTCCTAAAATATTCTGATAGGGTACTCTTCCCCGAGCCATTAAGCCCGTATATCAAATTAACATGTTTATCCGTTTGCAATGTTGCCTTTTGCTTATAACTAGCAACACCTTCCAGTACGATTTTTTCGACCATATATTTCGCAAATACTTAATTCATAGTCGTATAACAATGGAGACCCTTTAGTTAACCTATAAAACAGGTCAGCCAATCAGAGAGCATATATCTTGTCACGATTGTTCTTATAGATTAACTCAAGAAGACTTCTATGTCACCGAAGATTGATTTTCGGTCTGATACATAATGTTCTAGATTCTTTCCCTCAACATCAAGGAGGCCGTCCTTAGCAGGTTTTGCTTTAACTTCTTCTTTATTCCTCACATCATCTGCAGGAATAAACCATGCTTTGTATCCAAAGGCACTCATTTCCTTGTTAAATTCTTTGCATTCTTTCACCTTATCACCATCATATATCGCTCCTATCTTTTCAAACCCTAGACAGTGTAACATTCTAGCCACCTTTATTATATTGCTTGCACCGCCAGCACCGAATCCAAAGAAATTGATTGTACTATTAAATCCTATTTTCTCCAAAATTCGAGGATACAAAACAACATCTTCCTGCCCCTCGGTAATAATAATACCATCCTCAGCAAACAAGCAGGTTCTGGCGTCTAAGCCCCAAATATGAGGGTTGAAGATATTGTTTTGGACTGATTTAAAGAAGTCTCTGCATTCGTCGTTAATCTCTCTAATTGTTGAACTCGAATCCGTTTCATAGATTCTGGCAATTACGCCTCCATTTATTGCAGATTCAAGAGATACCATATTGGGAGAATGTGTAGAAATGACAACCTGATTTATTTTGGATACATTCAAAAGTTCTTTTAAGAATCTAATTTGTAGTTGAGGGTGGAGACTTAATTCTGGTTCATCTATAACTATGACATCATCCTTTTGAACTTCAAATATTGCATCTACCATAAATAGAAGACTTACTATACCTTCTCCGAGACCCTCTGATGTATGGTACAATTCCGAGCTTTTCTTAACCTTGAGGAAATAGCTTCCATTATCATCTTGGTCTATTGTCCAATTGAGTTCATAACCTAAAATTCTATCAAGAATTTCATTATATGCACTATACTTTGCTACATCCGCAATAATATCAAAAAGACGAAAAGTAAATTCATTACAGAATTGACTTCTAATATTATGACCATAGTAATTATTTTTTTTCAAAGTCAGTTCTTTCACTCTTATTTTCACCGAAATATGGTTCAAAAACTCGCTGTGAAGGCAAGTAATAGACCTTACTCAGCAAACAGCCTGATTTATCGTTCTGGCTTCCACCAGTAGAAACTGTTTTAATAGAATAAGTATTCTCTCCTTCTTTAAATACAATTTCTACAATATCTCCTGGTTTCTTATTTCTCTTACCTGAGGAAAAAGATACATTTTGAGTGCCCACTTTAGAGAAACACTCCATTATTGTAGATTTTCCACCTCCATTTGGTCCAACTAGGACAGTCAGCCCACTACCTAGTTCACCATTAGGCTGAGCCAAAGTCAAAGATTGCTTCGTTGAGAAACCTCTATATCCAAAACATGTAAGTTTAGTTATCATTTTTTCATTAGTTTATTTTGCACATAACCATCCGACAAACTATGTTTTGACAGAACGATTCCCCTAAAGGATCTTATATCATCTTCCTTCCCACTCATATAAAAATAGAGGCAATGTCGCAAGTATGGATACACGGCAACTGTCACTGCATATATATTTCTGTTGTTGACCTTTAAAGATGTTCTTTTGACTAATGGAGTCAACATCTGGAGTACGACCATCATCGTCATTGCATATCCAGTTGGCCTTGGAAACATTCTGTTGCTTCAGCAGAGACCAGTTATTTGACAATGCATCGTCGTCACCCTTCATCAAAAAATCAAATGATGGATAATAGGAGAAATCATGCACGATATGCTTGAAATCCGAGCACTCCGCCCTTGAAATCTCGTATGAATTGTATTGACTATCCGGCAGTTGCTTCGTATAGGCGAGAGCCTCTACCATTGGGTAGTTAATGTAGAGTTTGCCATTGCCCGTTTCATCATTAAAGTATTCAAGCATCTCCTCCAACTCTGAATTAAGCTTATCCAAAGGACGCTTTAGATCGTGGAAGTCATAGTCAAAGACAAGATATATTTCTGAGAAAGCGTCGGACTTGTCTATTTTATCCAAAGCATGGTCTCCACGTTGTTTGCATCGGTAACGCAGCAGTTCAACGACATCAGCACCATCTCCCAGTTGCTTTAGGTTGCTGTAAAGATTATATATGTTTCCACCAAAGGCGACGAATACAGAATCTTCCCTATCCAGAAACAAACGGGCTATTGTATTGAATATCTTTATCTCTCTTCTTTCTCCTTCGAGGATAAAAAGAATCATAACTCAAATCCACCTCCTCTGTATAGTTTTTCTAGATTGTGACCTAATCTAAGTTCTTTTTTTGTGCAACTTACAATTGGCTTAACCACCTTACCGTTTATCAAGAAGTAGCAATCCGGACGCAGCAAATCATTGGTCATCAATGCCGTATTATGTGTAGTCAAGATAACCTGGATGTCGAGGTCAAAAAGCAATTTGCTAATCTCGTATGAGAGCTCATAATGATAGAATGCGTCAAATTCATCCAGAAAGACCAAGCTAACTTTATCCATCTTGGTGTACCAATAATAAAGTAGAAGCATTGAGTCGGTACCGGTTGAACGAATCTGATTAAACGGGACTTCATTACCGTCTATATCACATATAAGGTACTCATCGCCTTCCTTCGCATCCTTGAATTGGAATTGTTGACCACTTAACTTGAAAAGGAAATCCTGAAAATCCTTGACGCGACCGGATGAGATTATATACTGTTCAAGCCTCGTCGCCCCATTTTCAAAACCAATGTATCCCCTATCTTCCAAACACCTGAACCATAGCATATTCTCAACGAACCTGTTCAACTGAATCAGAGGATTATTAGCCTCCAGAGGATATGAGGCTATCAAATAGGATACTATGGAAACACTATTTGATCCCGTTTCCAATTCGTTAATCTTTGTGGGCTGTATAGTAAATAAATCTTTATTTATAGTTACCGAATTTGCCGTTCTGGAGAAGTATTCAACTCCGTTTGCCTTAAAAGATTCAGTCAACAAACTTCTTTTGCTATCTTTAGAATATGAATAAGAAACGCTATTGTCTTCAAATTTAAATTCGTATGAGAACTCCACAGGCTTGCCATTATTGGCGTAGCAGAAATTACCTTCAGAAAGCAGATGATTGTGCTTTTGGGTCAGATGAGACACCAAATCGAACATGGCGAATCCCAGATTGGATTTGCCTGAACCATTCGGTCCATATATCATTGCATCCTTGACTATGCCTTCTTTAATCGCGAACTCATTGTAATGGTACTCCGACGGGTTGGAGAAGTCCAACTCAATCCTATCAGAAAAACCTCTAAAATTTCTAACCGCAAACTTCGTTAACATAAACTAACATTTTTGCAAAGATAACACTTTTTTGTTATTAGCCGTAAAAAAATTACGGCAATATGGGCCATCCATTATTCTTCGCTAAAAACCCGACCTTAAATCTCACTTTTCCTCCCCACCAATCCTCCATACAACCCCACAACCACAAAGCACACGAAGGGCACGATGAAGGAAACATACACTCCTGGGAGGCCCAGAATCATAGGTTTGTCAATCATCAGCGCCTGCACTGGAGGTAGCACAGAACCGCCCAGGATTGCCATAATCTGACCGGCAGAGGCGATTTCAGCATCATCCTGAACATTGCCAAGGGCGATACCATAGATGGTCGGGAACATCAGAGACATAAATGCGGAAACGCCCACAAGACTATAGACACCAACTCGACCTCCAACAAATATCACAACCAGCACCAGCAGAGCAGCGCAAGTTGCAAAGATGGTCAAAAGTTTCTCCGCCCTGATATATTTCATCAGCCAAGTGCAAACGAAACGCATGCAGCAGAATAGCACCATGGCCACCATATTCAACTTCTGCGATAGAATCTCAGCAGCCTGCTCCTCCATGCCTTCAGCCATGAAAACATGGGTGCCATATTGAATTATAAACGTCCAGCAAGTGATTTGCGCACCGACATAGAAGAACTGAGCAAGTACTCCCCTACGATATTTTTTATCCTTCCAGAGACGTTTAATCGTAGGGCCGAGACGTTTAGATGGGTCATCCAGATTTTCGGCTTTAACATTGGACGGCATCTTAGTAATCAGCACTAAGACGAACATCAAAATCAGCACAAATCCCACGATGGCATATGGCTTAGTGACAACCGCCAAATCGGACATTTTCAGAGACTCAAACGAGGCATCATCAAGAACTGCACGTTCGGCAGTACTCAAAGGACTCATCTTCGCTTGGATGAAATTCATCGCCACATACATTCCAATCAAGGATCCAATCGGATTGAATGACTGCGAAAAATTCAACCTTCGAGTCGCCGATTCGGGGTCTCCCATTGATAGAATATATGGATTTGCAGGCGTCTCTAGAAAAGACAAGCCGCACGTCATTATGAAATATGCTATCAAAAAAGGATAATAATTTCCCCATTTGGCGGCAGGGATAAACATCAGAGCGCCAACCGCATAAAGCAGCAGCCCGACCATAATTCCGCTCTTGTATGAGAATCTTTTGATAAACAAAGCGGCAGGAAGAGCCATGGCGAAATATCCACCATAAAAAGCCAACTGCACCAGAGCACCATCAGTTGTACTCATGCGGAAAATCTTCGAAAAAGACTTCACCATAGGGTTGGTGATATCATTCGCAAAGCCCCAAAGAGCAAAGCAAACAGTCACCAGAATGAATGGAATTAAATATTTAACCCCATCTTTTTCCTTGTATATCAATGGCTTTTTCATCACATTCCTCCTCTGCGAATCGTCAATTCAATGGCACCTTCGGGGAAATGTGCTCTATCTGAGCATACAAGAGCCAAATATCCTCCGCCACCGGCGCCAGGCATTTTCCAACCCAAAACGCCTTCCATAGCAGAATATTTATCAATATAGGCTTGAACCGTCGGCAAAAATCCATCATCCGGAATTTCGCCAACTCCGCTCGGATTGACCATACCAGGAAACATTGCCACCTGCGCATTAAAAGAATCCCTATAAGCCTTTGCGAAGTTATCTAAATCCATGGCCATAATGGCATCCCAGCATCGATCGGCAGCATCAGCCAAGGCCTCAACTTTCGGCTTTGTAATATCCGTATTTTCCACCACGGAAGTGCCTTTCCTTCGTGGAAACATCGGAATCATGCAAAGATGGTTTTCTAGCCATGTCAAGATATTCTCATCTTGGCAAATCTCAATTTTATCGGGCCAGAAACGATTATTGTAATAATGCCTAGCAAGACCTGGAACGCATATTCCTATAGCATCTTGAGCTCCGGAAACTATGCCATCAGACCTTTCTGGGTCATTTTCAAAGCAGAAAGCCAATCTAGCCAGCATCTCAGGATCCATGTTCGGAAGCTGATATGGCCATATTTTGCGTATCATATTTCGGGTGCTCGTTGATAAACCGCAACGAGTACGAATCTCGAATGTTGGTTCGAGAGATATGGTGATAGCCCAACCAGGCGCATGACAAGAGACATAAGGCTGGTCAATCCATGTGCCGGCAAGGTCCAATCGAGTGGGAATTTGTGTCTGAACTTTCTTCAAATTAGTGCTGCTACGAGCCTCCAAGCCTTCCGCGGGAACTCTGTTGAGTACTATATATTCTATTCCCCTCTCCTCGCAAAGTTTCTGTTTTTCTTCCGTAGATCCATCTTCATTTACCACGAAAATGTCCGGCTTGACTATATCCAGAGTAGGGACGAAATCCATATATCCGCTACCTGAATTAATGTATGCATCCTTCACATAACGGATGGCTTTAACCATGAAAAGCCTTTCCTGCTCACTGTAGACGGTTTTATGATTTTTATAGCCGAGAATGGTTTTATCCGATCCTATGCCGACATATAGATCTCCATATTGCGAAGCTTCTTTGAAAAACTCCACATGACCGCTATGCAGCAGATCGTAGCATCCGCTTACAAATACTTTTTTCGCCATAATTTTTATCTTTCCGCCCTCATCGGATTATTCAAGAAATCCTGATATGATAGCTTTATACCCTCTTCCAGTTCGGTTTTGTATGTCCATCCCAAGTCTTTTGCTTTGCTAACATCGAGCAGTTTGCGAGGTGTGCCATTGGGCTTTGAGGTGTCCCAAAGAATTTCTCCTTCATAGCCTACTACCTTCGCGACTTTTTCAGTCAACTCTTTGATTGTAAGCTCTTTGCCGGTGCCGGCATTGACTGTCTCATCTCCGCTATAATTATTCATCAAGAAAACGCACAGGTTGGCCAAATCATCCACATAAAGGAACTCTCTGAGCGGACTTCCATCTCCCCAACATGTCACGCTCTTAGCACCGCTGACTTTCGCTTCATGGAAACGTCTAATCAAAGCGGGAAGCACATGACTATGAGTTGGATGATAATTATCATTCGGGCCATACAAGTTTGTAGGCATAACACTGATATAGTCCGTGCCGTACTGTTTATTGAGGAATTCACAATATTTCAAGCCGCTGATTTTCGCCAGAGCATATGCTTCATTGGTTTTCTCCAATTCGCCTGTCAGCAAACAACTTTCGGGCATGGGCTGAGGGGCCATTCGCGGATAGATGCAACTAGATCCAAGAAATTCCAGCTTTTTGCAACCATTCTGCCATGCTGAATGTATGACATTCATTTCGAGAATCATATTATCATACATAAAATCCGCAAGTGCGCTCTGGTTAGCTACGATTCCACCAACTTTGGCGGCAGCAAGGAAAACGTATTCAGGTTTCTCAGTGGCAAAAAACTCCTCTACCGCATCTTGACGGCAAAGGTCCAACTCCTTGTGTGTGCGAGTTATTATATTTGTATATCTCTGGCGCTGAAGTTCTCTAACGATTGCAGAACCGACCATTCCACGATGTCCGGCCACATATATTTTTGCATTTTTCTCCATCATTTCACAATTCCTTTTTCTAGATATTCCGCCAAATTGGTACGAACTTTTTCCGCCGCTCCTTCGCTAGCCACCTTTGCCATATCTGATTCTACCATCAATTTAACAAGTTCCTCAAAACTTGTTTTTGTGGGGTTCCAGCCAAGTTTTGCCTTTGCTTTGGTAGGGTCACCCCAAAGGTTCACAACATCCGTAGGGCGATAGAAATCAGGGCTTACCTCAACCAGAACTTTGCCGGTTTTCTTGTCATAACCCTTTTCATCTGGTCCTTTGCCCTTGAATTCGAGGTCTATGCCGACATTCTTGAAAGCCAATTCCGCAAATTCCCTAACCGTGTGTTGAACGCCTGTTGCAATTACGAAGTCCTCCGGCTTGTCATGCTGCAAAATCAGCCACATACACTCAACATAATCTTTAGCATAGCCCCAGTCTCTCAATGAATCGAGATTGCCGAGATATAGCTTTTCCTGCTTTCCTTGGGCAATTCTGGCGGCTGCAAGAGTGATTTTACGGGTTACGAATGTCTCCCCTCTTCGCTCTGATTCATGATTGAAAAGGATGCCATTACATGCAAACATTCCGTAGGCCTCACGATATTCTTTGACAATCCAGAATCCATATTGCTTAGCCACGGCATATGGGCTATATGGATGGAAAGGTGTATTTTCGTTCTGTGGCACTTCCTCAACTTTTCCGTAAAGCTCTGAGGTAGATGCCTGGTACATCTTGCAGGTTTTCTCTAAACCACATTGACGAATAGCTTCCAGAATGCGGAGTACGCCCGTAGCATCAACATCAGCGGTAAACTCCGGAGAATCGAAACTTACCTGTACATGGCTCTGTGCGGCAAGATTATAAACCTCATCCGGTTTAACCTTATTCATCACCTGGATAATGCTCATAGAGTCGCCCAAATCAGCATAGTGCAGATGGAAATGCGGCACACCTTCGAGATGCGCTATTCTTTCTCTGTAATCAACCGACGAACGACGGATAGTTCCGTGTACGTCATAACCTTTTTCAAGTAATAATTCGGCAAGGTAGGAACCATCCTGACCAGTTATGCCTGTAATTAGTGCGGTTTTCATTTAAGATATACCCGTTATTGTTTTTATGAGTTTTTATCTTCCTTTATACATCCCCTCATAGTACTTCTGGTACTCGCCGGAGGTGACGTTGTCGAGCCAGTCTTGGTTGTCGAGGTACCAGCGAACGGTCTTTTCAATGCCCTCTTCGAACTGGAGTGAGGGTTCCCAACCTAGTTCTTTCTGAAGTTTAGTGGAGTCAATTGCATATCGAAGATCGTGGCCAGCACGGTCAGTAACGTATGTAATCAAATCCTCGTCAGCACCTTCTGGACGGCCAAGCAGGCGGTCTGTAGTCTTGATGAGAACCTTGATAATGTCAATGTTCTTCCACTCGTTGAAGCCGCCAATATTATAAGTTTCAGCGATTTTGCCATCATGGAAAATCACATCAATAGCCCTTGCATGGTCCTCAACATAGAGCCAGTCTCGAACATTCTCGCCCTTGCCATAAACCGGCAAAGGTTTGCGATGGCGTATATTATTGATAAACAAAGGAATGAGTTTCTCTGGGAACTGATAAGGGCCATAGTTATTGGAGCAATTTGTCACAATCGTGGGCAAGCCATAAGTGTCATGAAAAGCCCTTACAAAATGGTCACTGGAGGCTTTGGCGGCGCTATAAGGGCTATGAGGCTGATATTTCAAATCCTCGGTAAAGAATTTTTCGCCATAAGCCAAATGATGTTCACCAGAAGATGCCTTGGTTGTAAAAGGAGGCTCAATACCCTCAGGATGAGTCATTTCCAGTGCGCCATAAACCTCATCGGTAGAAATATGATAGAAGCGCTTTCCTTCGAATTTCTCCGGAAGAGTTTCCCAATATAGTTTCGCAGCCTGAAGCAGGCTCAAAGTACCCATCACATTAGTCTGAGCAAAGGTAAATGGGTCCTTGATAGATCGGTCTACATGACTCTCAGCGGCAAGATGTATAACTCCGTCTACATTTTCCTTCTTCATTAGTTCAAGAACATTCTCGAAGTCACAAATATCCATCTTAACAAAGCTATAATTCGGTTTATCCTCGATGTCTTTGAGATTAGCCAAATTGCCTGCATAAGTCAACTTATCCAAGTTAATTATGTGATATTCAGGATATTTGTTTACGAAAAGTCTAACAACATGACTTCCGATAAAGCCCGCACCACCAGTTATAATTATAGTTCTTTTGTAATCCATGATAATCTTTTTAACAATTTTGTTTCTTCAAATTTTCAACACATTTCTTAAGCGAATCAGTCCAATAAGGAATCTTCAAACCGAAAGTCTCCTTGATTTTGGTCTTATCCAGCACGGAGAAGCTAGGACGAACCACCTTGCTTGGAAATTCATCAGAATGACAAGGCTGAATGTCGCAAGAGGTGTTTCCAGCATATTCTGCAATCATCTTGGTAAAATCAAACCAGCTGCAAACGCCCTCGTTTGAGAAATGATAAATGCCATTATGACCTTCATATTTTCGGCCTTCTACTATACCTAAAATCGCCTCCGCAAGGTCATAAGCATAAGTCGGAGTGCCAACTTGATCAAAAACTACCTTGAGTTGGGGCTTAGTAGAAGTTAAATTCAGCATGGTCTTGACGAAGTTCTTTCCAAATTCGCTATAAAGCCATGCCGTGCGAATTATAACATATTGGCAACCAACGGCTTTAATCGCCTGCTCGCCATGTAACTTGGTCAAGCCATAGACGCCCGTGGGATTCTCTGCAGCATCTTCGGT
>Ga0181612_173404_pt1 | contig 32096 bp, 24 predicted proteins | sample HoacroProtozoa21_FD_119630 | JGI IMG/M metagenome (GOLD analysis project Ga0181612, IMG submission 119630) | Hoatzin crop microbial communities from Cojedes, Venezuel. Combined Assembly of Gp0051906, Gp0051904, Gp0051908 | reverse complement strand
GGAGAGATGCTCCAGTCCCCTCATCATCCTCATAGCCCTCCACTGGACTCTCTCCAGTAGCTCTTCAGAAGACCAGAAAGCTCCTGCTGGAGGAGGTGCTGCTCTCACCGCGTGCTCCCACCACAGCCCTCCTTCCCTTGGGAAGCCAAAGAGCAGCGAGACGTGGCTCTCCTCTCCAGCAGCAGATGCTTGGAAGGGAGAGCCACCAAGCTGTACCAGACCTTATACAGCAGAAAGAAAGGGGAGGGGGCTCCTCGGAGAGGAGAGCTTGGACTCACTTGGAGAAGAGGACACCTGGTAGCAGAGGACAGCCACCAAAAGCACAGCAAGGGCAGCTGCGGAGGTCTTCATGCTGCTGTTGGGTGGAGACAAATCGTAGGAGTCAGGGTGGACCGCTGCAGGTGCCCCTTGTCGTGCGTGACGCGGGATCCCTAGGTTCAGCCCGCTTTATAGCGGGAGACAGTGAGCGAGGACGGAAACGCGCCGGAAACATTGCTGAAAGACTTGACATGATGGAAAAAGTGCTGTGTCAAGGGTGCCACGCAGCCCTGCGGAGGGAAGTGCCCGCAGCCCCGGTGACAGCAGTGCCCTGATGTGGCATGTTATATAATAATACGATACCACGAAATGACCGAGAGCAGGATATGACCTCTCTTTTCCTTTCCCTGACCAAAGGCCTCTGCAGAGAACCTAGAAATGCCCATTCAGAAGATCAGCAGATGGACCTTTTGCCCAGAAGTCACATGATGGCCAGAGATGGAGGATGACCGTGGTTGCCGCGCACCCGTGTTTCCTCGAATGTCTCCACCACAGCCGAACCAGCGACCGTCCCCTTCTCCCGCGGCGGCTGGCGCGGGGACAGCCCTCCCCGGCTCTCTGCTCCCCGGGGCGCTGGGGCACACAGCATCCGTGCCCGGCCCCGCTCGCAGCACCGCCCCGAGGAGACGGGGCTCTCTCCACGGGACCAGGCAGCCAGCCGTCCGCAAGCGTGCGGAGCAGAGGGTACAGCGCGGTGCCAGCCCGGCCCGGGCTCCTCTGCTGCCCCTGACCATCGCTTACAGCGCGTCGTTACGACACTGGTTCCACTGCTGTGCTGCAGTTTCAGAAACGCCAGTGACAGCTGAAACAGCACTATGGTGTCCATGGACACGAGAATCGGCCGTTAAAGTTTACAAAGAGCGTCAGAAGCTCACGGCCGTGCTGGCACAGCAGAGGTGGCTTAGGTGACTACTTGGTTCCAGCAGTGTAGAGACCATGCCCTGCTGACATCGCTTTGTGGTTGTCCCACCAGCCACAAATACACGCAGAATCACAGAATCACAGAATAGTAGGGGTTGGAAGGGACCTCTGTGGGTCATCTAGTCCAACCCCCCTGCCGAAGCAGGGTCACCTACAGCAGGCTGCACAGGACCCTGTCCAGGCGGGTCTTGAATATCTCCCGAGAAGGAGACTCCACAACCTCCCTGGGCAGCCTGGGCCAGGGCTCCGTCACCCTCAGAGTGGAGAAGTTCTTCCTCATGTTCAGACGGAACTTCCTGTGCCTAAATTATTTAATAATGTTATTCTGCCATTATTTAATAATGTTATTCTGTCTTTGTAGCACTTGATTTCAAATAAGGTTTTAATTTGTTTTCTTGGGGTTTCTGGGGGTGTTGTTGAACTTACAGAGAACAAAATGGATATCGGCCAAATCCTAATGCAGTTGGGCAAAACATCAGAACACCTGTTGCTGGAAACACAAATTCTGTTGGTGGCCTTATGAACGTGTCACCTGGTCAAGGCATGCCAATGCAGAGCAGGAACTATGGTATGGGAGATCCCAACGCAGTGAGTCAGCTGAGCAGCATTCGATACGGAGGCCCTGGTAATATGGGGCCAGTGAACTCTGGACCCGGAATGCAATCCTCTGCTTATCAGAACAACAGTTACGGGTTAAATATAAGTAGCCCACCACATGGTAGTCCTGGTTTAACTTCCAACCAACAGAATCTAATGATATCTCCTAGGAATCGAGGGAGTCCAAAAATGAGTTCACACCAGTTTTCTCCAGTTACAGGTATTTTATTTTTGCTATAAGCTCTGTATTTTTTAAGCTATTTTTTCTCACTTTTATCTGAATTCCATCTTTCACCCTTTTTAACAGTTATGTATGACCTTGTATGAGTTACTTCAATGTAGTATACCTAATTTCATGGTAAAACATTATTTTAAAATAATTAACTCAATGTGACAGTCATAATCCAAAGGAAATGTAGATACAGACAGTACTGTAGTGTATCTAATAAGTTTGATCTCTGTCATGTGATACAGGTATGCACTCTCCAATGGGATCTGCCAGCAACACCAGCAACAACACTTTCTCTAGCAGTTCTCTTAGTGCTCTTCAAGCCATTAGTGAGGGTGTTGGAACTTCTCTTTTATCAACACTTTCTTCACCGGGTCCAAAATTGGACAATTCCCCAAACATGAGCATAGCTCAGCAAAGTAAAACGAGTACCCAGGACTCTAAAAGCCCTTCTGGCTTATATTGTGAACAAAGCCAAGTGGAAAGTTCCATCTGCCAGTCAAACGGCAGGGATCTCCTTAGTGAAAAAGATAGTAAAGAGGGGAATCTGGAGGCATCTGAAAGTCAGAGGGGACCATCTGAAAGCAAAGGGCATAAAAAACTGCTTCAGCTACTCACGTGCTCCTCAGATGAAAGAGGACATTCTACAGCATCAAACTCGCCTTTAGACTCAAACTGTAAAGAATCTTCTACCAATGTTACCAGTCCTTCTGGAGTTTCCTCGTCAACATCTGGAGGGGTATCTTCCTCCTCAAACATGCATGGGTCACTCCTGCAAGAGAAGCATAGGATTTTGCATAAATTGTTGCAGAATGGTAATTCTCCTGCAGAGGTAGCCAAGATCACGGCTGAAGCTACTGGTAAAGACACGTATCATGATGCTAGTAATGCAGCCCCCTGTGGAGAAGGCACTGTCAAACAGGAACAACTGAGCCCAAAGAAGAAGGAAAACAATGCTTTACTAAGATACCTGTTAGATAAAGATGATGTTAAGGACCCACTTTCCAAAGAGTTGAAGCCTAAGGTAGAAAGTCTGGATAATAAAATGGGACAATGCAGTAGTTCGACAATTCCTACTTCTAGTCAAGAAAAAGAGATGAAAATAAAAACGGAACCAACAGAGGAGGTACAGTATAATGTAAAATGATGGTAGTGAACAAACCAATATTTTCTTATTACAGTGACTGGCTAAAAATAGAACATGCTTTTCAGTATGTGTGTGTAAATGTTTCTAAGTAAGTTCTTGCAAATGGTGTGAAACTGTATGCTCAGGTTTTATTGTAACTGCACAAGCACAAAGAGAACTACAGGATGTGTATGTAACCCAATGCGCTGGACTGAAGTCCTGGACTAATGTTATCTTTAAGTTATGGTACGATTAAGGTAGCATATATTTACAAATTACTCCTTAAAATCAGATCTTTAACATGTGCTATTTCACATGGCACATGCTTATTTTTGTGGCTTATTAGGAAATGGAGCTGTAACTGCCTGTCTAACTAGCTGGCAATACAATAGCGAAAGGTTAAACTTGCATGATTTCGTTTTGAATATATAAACAACACACAAAAATGGGTAACACTTAAAACAGCTATAGATTGGTTTTAGTTCATTCATTTGATTTAGCACTCTTTTTTTTTTTCCTTAAATGAGGAAAAATGTTTTTCCAAATACATATCTATTCAGCATTCAAATAAAAGTATGTTCATCTATTTGTTTCAATGTTTCTAGAGTTGAAATTCCAAGAAATGTTATGATACAGCAAATTACATCACCATGGAACAGCTCTCCTGAAAGCAGCAGTACGCTTGTTAGAGACAACTGTTCTTGAAATGATAGAGTGTAGATAATATTTTGTTTGTATTTAGTTCCCACTTCACATTTGGAGCCTCTTCAAAGTAAATAATAGTGGTCAGTATGGCAGAGTTTACTGAAAACGTGTTTATATCTTCAAACTTGAATTTCCCAAGTCAGTAAGAACTATGTAAATAAAAAAATTACTGCACAATTTTGATACTAGCTAATGGGTGACTATAAATGAAACACTCTATAACATTTTGTGAGAACCACTTATGGAAAAGTCACTAACAACTGTGTCATAGTACCCAGTGCGTAGTTTCAGTCCTTGCTCCTGAGATCTAATTAATATTTTCAGAGAAGCTTGTTCTGTGAAGATATGAATCCATTATATATGCAATTCTTTTTCTGTTAAAACTGCGTCTGATTTAACGACAAATTTTTAAAGAAGATTAGGGCTCCAATTGACCAGAAAAATCTGTGGGTACTTTTCATGTGGTGTTGTGTTTATGAGTGATCAGATTAGGCTTTTTGTGTGTGACAAATACGTTATTTATCACTGAATGGTACACATTATTGATGATGTTTGCTTTCATTAGTGTTTTCATCTTTGTAATTTCTGATGACTGAAATGTTTATATTCAAAGGTGCTTTTCTTTTTATTTATGTGTACCTCCAGTTTCTCCTAATTCTCAAAATTAGCCAAGCAGAATAGTCTAAAAAAATGTAGCTAAATGGTATCTGAAATTCTTTGGAAATGGAGAGATAGCTCAGGGTACTGTCAGTGAACTAAAACAACTGTCTCCTAGTTATAGCTTTTAAGATCAGCAAGGAGCTAAATAAAAGCTGAAGGATAGCCATATGACAGTAAATAACCTTGTTTTTTTACTGCGTCTTTTTCAGATGAGTGGAGACTTGGATAATTTGGATGCAATTCTAGGTGATCTGACTAGTTCAGAGTTTTACAATAATGCTATGTCTGCAAATGGAAATAACCTTGGAACAAAGCAAGCATTATTTCAAGGAAATACCCTATTGGGTAAGGAATTTCAATCTAATATAGCTTTGGTTTTAAAATTAGGATTTTCTTCTTACCTGATGTAAACATAATGCATCTTCAAATCCTTAGAGAACACTTTCTTGATCTCCTGCATCTTCAAGGACAAATGTAATGCAGAATTGCTAATTCTGCTTTCACAATCTGTTCTGTACACTACTAGCTGTCTCGACAGCATTCATCTACTATATACATAATGAATAATGTTAACTTCAGTTCCTTCTTTTATGGTTTCTTCTGGGTTTGTATAATGTGCATTTTTCGGAGACGAGACAGCAGGAAAAATGTTGTGCGAGTTGCAAATTAAAATTGAGAATTTTTGTTCCGTACAGATGACTAGGGAAATAATATGGGATTGGTGGCAAGCTTTTGATTTCCCGCTTATTCTATGCAAGAAAACATCTTGTGGCCTGCAAATTCTAACCAGTACTCCTCGACATTGAAAGGGGTGCCCTTCCTTAGTAAGAAGCCGAGTAGGAGGGAAAGATAACCTTGCTAGTAGACCAGCTATTGCAGTTGTCACTTCCTTTTATAATGTTGGTCGTCTCTTGATTATATAGGGCAATAGATTGCTGAGGTAACGTAAGGAAGTGTAGCATGGATAATGATAAATGTAAAAACAGGTACAAGAACACCTGAGGCCACTGACGCTGATGGCTGTGGAGCACAGTGACTTCTGGGTTAACTAGTCCACTGAGTACACTGTGCTCAGGAACACACTGCATTTGGGTTCAACCTGATCCAAACAGAACTATTTGACTTGTTTCTGTCTCTGTGTCGGAGTTATCCAAAGGCTGGGCAGTCCACTCAGATGTATCAAGGAGTCTGTAATACTAGTGTGTTTCAAAATGTTAAACACATGGTTCATTACACAAATTCAAATGAATCTTTTTATGTCTAGGGCCAAAGGGAACTGCATTTGGCTTTTCCTGTTACATGTCCTAACTATGTACTCAAAATGTGATTTGTGTAGCGAGACCATGGCTTGTTTAAGGTCAAATATAAGTGCCTATATCACACTTATTTATTCAAGTCATTAATGGTACTTTCTATTTAAAACGTACAGTTGCATGCATCTTTTAATTCTTTAACAGGTATGAGGAGTCCCCAGTCTGTGCAGACTGCCCGCCCAGCTTTCAACAGAGCCATGTCTTTAGACAGCCCTGTGGGCTCAGGTGCTCCAGTGAGGAATGTCAGTGCGTTCTCCATGCTACAAAAGCAGAACCTGATGGGTGGAAGTCCAAGAATGATTGAAAACCAGGAAAATTTTGGAGCAAATCTGGGTCTGTTGATTGTGTGCAAATAGATCTCCTCTTATGTAAAAAAATATTGCAAGATTATAATGTGAATTTTGGTTAGAAGAAACCTTAACATTAAAGAATATTAATTTTACCATCAGCATATAAATACTTTTAAATTATTATCCCTAGCTAAAATTATAAGAACATAACTGTTTACCATGCGTGTATTGTTATCAGGACTTTACTTTTGTTTAGTAGTTAAATTATTTACTATTTTGTTTTTGATATATAGAAGCAAGAAGAGGTCATGATGACAATCATTAATATTTTAAAATATATTTATATTAATATAGTTGTTTGGTGATTTAGAGCTTGGCATGGTAAGCTTTAGATGCTGTTGTAAGAATTCAGTGAATTGCTCTGTCATCGGCAGGTGTCCTTGTTGGTAAAACAAAACCCCATAAAAGTAATTCTAAAACCAAAATATGTGATGTCTCCTAGATGAAAAATTATTGTATTTTCTGCTCTTCATTGTAGCAAGCGCTCCCAACAGAAATGTAGTGATGAATCAGCACCAGTCAGAAGACTGGGGTTTGCCAAACTCCAAGGCGAACAGACTGGAACCTACAAGTTCTGCTTCGCTGCTAAGGCCAGGACCTGAGTTCAGTGCGTCCCTTCCCAGAGCCACGGCGGGGGGTGGCTCTATGGCTGGGCTGCCCGTTCGCTCTAATAGCATACCTGGTACAAGACCAATGCTACAACAGCAGATGATTCACATGAGTAAGTTCTTTACTTTTTTATTGTCCTACTTAGCCCAATCTCACTAGTTTGTCAGTAAGCATTCATCATCAGAATCTTGTTGGTTTTGGTAGAATACTACCTTCTCATCCAAAGGCTTTTTGGGGTAAAGACTGGGACATATGATGACTTTTTGGTGTTCTTTTTGTTTTCTTCTGATGATACCTGTGTGTTTCATGTACAGATAATTCATGCTGAGTTAATCTCTGTGTGCTTCTTTAGTGCAGTACTTCTCTGCTAAATTCCAGGAACTAAATGCCATCTGCGATTGTATTTGAAGATACTAGTGTTAGTGTTCTGATTAATTTAATTCATTGCACTTGATATAGAAGATTTTTTGCTGTTAACTTCCTGGTAATCGGGGGGGGGGCGGGCGGGTTAAAGGTTTTTCTTAAGTGTTTCAAAATTATTCTCACATGCAGTATCCAAATTTCGTATAAAACCACATTGCAAATACAGGTTCTCTTTCAAGTATTCATATTTGCATGGGAGAAAATAAGCTGCATGTCTAAAATATGAAGAGAGTCTTAAAGCCTGTGGGTTTTTTTCTCTTCTATATCTCTAACAAAGGTTTAGCCTAGAGCTGAAATTGTCCTGTCTAATGTGCTCAAAACGGGCTGAAACAGTGGTATTCCTTTTTTCCTTTTTTATCATGGAAGGCTACTAGGACTGTTACCAGTTCTCTTGTTAAGTACCTTCTGTTTCTTTTGATTTGCCTGTTTTGGAATTTAAAATGCACATTGTTGATGTTACTATGCCAGTGTAGATTTGCTAGTACCCAGATTTCATTGGCCAGAAAACTTTTTTTTTTTCCCCCCCTGTATGTAATGTTCCTGTATCTGTCAAGTTCCTATTTTAGGGGCTTATGGGTTAGAAATAGCAATTGTGCTCTAACAAGATAGCAGCTTTAGATCACTGTCATATTTAAATCTGTGTTCTATTCTATTTCTGAAATTATTTTGAGTGTGAATTTATATATGTGTACACTTTAAAACATGCTAATGGAAAGCTCATGAAGCTGCTTGACAATTTGCGTGATCATCCACAATGCTTTATGTGAACACTGGGAGAGCAAGATGACACCTTTTGTTTTTAAAAATCACAAATGTTTTTCCTTGCAGGGCCAAATGAGATAAACATTGGCATGGGGGTGAATCCGTATGGACAGCCAGGACCATCTAGCCAGCCAGCATCATGGCCTGACAACATGCTGTCCATGGAGCAAGCATCGCGGGGTTCCCAAAACAGGTAGAATTGGGGAAGGTTTTAAATAAGTTTAAATACAACTGTTCACTGTTTGTCAGAAGAATTTATACAACTGTTCACTGTTTGTCAGAAGAATTTAAGACGTGGAAAAAAATTAACGTAGCACATAAGAGATTGGAGTCAGAATCTGTTTCCGTTTCTGCTGATGATATGACACTGGGTACCTTTAACCCAGCTCCGCAAAAGGCATTGCTAACAAAATCAATCAATGCTTGAGTTGGGAGGCGTGGAGAAAAGAGGTGGGAAAATCTGTAATCGTGTCTCTCTGACACATGCAGAAGCTAGGGGAACACAGAATTTACTTGTGTTCAAGGATACATGGCAGTTGACTGGACATTTTAGGACCTAAATTTGGGATTTAAGTTATTAAGTCTTACTTCAGTCTTCTTGGTGATTATAGTACTTAATCATCTCCAGGTCACTATATTATATAAAAGCTGTGTATACGCCTTCATAGTCTGTAATGGTTGTAATGTTTTTATATTTATAGACAATTAGTTAGAAACTCTTTGGATGACCTCTTATGTCCGGCACCAAATATGGAAGGCCAGAATGATGAAAGGGCACTTTTGGATCAGCTGCACACGCTGCTGAGTAATACGGATGTCACAGGTCTGGAAGAAATTGACAGAGCATTAGGAATTCCTGATCTTGTAAACCAAGTAAGTAAACACATTTTGGCCATTTATTTTCCAAAAATCTATATTATTTTGTTACTTGAAAAGCAAGTGAAGACAGCCTTCTCAGTCACTCTGTCTCCTCACTTCCTTGTCTTCATTTTCCTAAATCTGCCTTTGGAAGCATCTACAGTGAGTAGTGATTTTCATTGCAGAAACTCGGTATTGATTAAATTTCTTGTGCATTACAAAAACGTAAAATAGCATCTTCTTATCTAAGTTTATTGTAATATGCCTTGGTATATAGGGCTTTTTTAGGGGGTGTAAATCATTATAATTCTATAAGCAGAGAATTATGTTGGGTTTCTTTAGTAAACTATTGTCAGCTGAGCTTGGGTTATGAAATACTTGACTAGCAGTGATGTTCTGGTGTGTAGGACACTTCCATCTCCTGTTCCAGCTTGAATTTGCATGGCTAGCAAAGAGGAAAGAGAAATGCTGTGAATAATTTGGAACTTGCTGAAAACCCCAAAATTGCACTGTCATTTGTACAAATAGCAGTTTAAAATTGTGGAAGGACTTGAATAACAGTACTGGTCTGCCTACATAAGCAGTGTGCAGCAGAACTGATTTAAAAAAAAATGTATTGTTATTAACTTTTGCTGTTTGATTTGCCTGGAGACAAAACTAATAGTAAGCTGTCCATGCTGTCTTCTGCCCAAGAAACTATTGGTGGTTGTATGCTGTGTTAGCTTTATTGTTTCTTTGGGAATTCCTACTTAAAGAATATATCGCTAGTAGAAAACACTTTTGTATCTGTTGAAGGGACAAGCTTTGGAACCCAAACAAGATTCATTTCAAGGTCAGGAACCTTCGGTTATGATTGACCAGAAGCCTTCATTATATGGTCAGCCCTATCAAGGGCAAGGGGCAGCAATGCCAGGAGGTTTTAGTAACATCCAGGGACAACAGCCATCCTTTAGTTCAGTGATGAATCAGATGAACCAACAGAGCAATTTTCCACTTCAAAGTATGCATCCTAGAGCAAATGTGATGAGACCTCGAACCAGTACACCAAAGCAGCTCCGCATGCAGCTCCAGCAGAGGCTTCAGGGGCAGCAGGTAATCTTTCGCTCCTGCGTTTACACTTTCTTCTTGTTTGGGAATGGAATAACGTGCACAATGAAGCGTGTTGCTTCACGAGTATGGAAATAGGCATTAGAGCAGATGATTGAAAGGACAGATCTTTCATTTTGACGGCGTTTTTTCACAGAGTGCCTGATGGCTGTAGGAGTGAAAGAACCTTTATTAGGACAAGTGTTTCTCCTTCATCAGCCTGCTTAGCTACAGAGTGGATAGGTTCCTGCAGCACACAACTTTACTGCTACCTAAACCAGTACTCTTGTATGAAGTAGCTCTGGATGATCTCTTTATCCATGTTAGGATTTAGTATTTTTTCTGAATTTCACTGATATCATTAAATGGGCAGCCGCATTTCTCCTGTAACTGAAGTGTTACTTCTTTTTCACTACGTTTTCTAACTAATCATTTGGGCTAACTGAAATACGGGTTTGCTTTCCATTTATTGATTTGATGCCATTTTAGGTGTTTTCTTAGAATGAAAGGTGAGAGAGTAGACAGAGCCACATAGATCTTAACACTGGGTTACAAGCACTGCTTAAAAAACTGCTGCATGGTTTCAGCATTGAATTCCCGATATGAAAATGCAGTCCTGGATTCAAACACAATGTACCAATAGAAGTCACAAAACTGAGACAGTGCTGTGTGACATGGGATAGCACTGTTTAATCCTTAGGAAATACTCTCTTGGTTGTTCTGTGACACTAATTCAATCTATATGGCTTTGGGGTTTTGTGATGGAGAGGGAAGGAGACAGAATTTTATTATTTTAAGCAAAGCTAGTGCTTATATACCCTTCTGCCCCAAACATGATTTGGAACAAATAGATAGTCTGCTATGTATTTATTCTTAAAAGGTGCTAATTTCAAGGGAATTAAAAATGAAGCCAGTTAGTGCTGCACTGTTTGGAAGGTTTTTCTTTTTGTGTGTGTCTGAGCTGCTTAACCGAATGGTTTGCTACTTCAGGTACATCAGACAAGGCAAAAATTAACCACCGCACTTTATGGATTCAAGAAGTCTGTAAAGAATGCTTTTTTGGAGGGGTTGCCATTACTTTGTTTAGATACTGGTATTTTCAAGCTAATAGTGCTAAAATGTCTTTTTTCAAGTTTATGAATCAGACCCGTCAAGCGCTTGAAATGAAAATGGAAAATCCAGTCAGTGGTAATACTTCAGTGATGAGACCAGTTATGCAGCCACAGGTGGGATCCCAGGTAAGTGATTATTACACTAACCATCTGAAACAGTAAGTTTAAATAGACCCATCTTCTACACATCTGTTTAGAATTTGGACCTTCTTTCATGGTTCCACAGCATTCCTTTTTGTTTTTTTCCCTTGTACATTTAAAAAAAGTGGGCTTTTACCTCTCTTACTCATGAGATTTCAGAGGGATTTGTTCATTAGGTCATGCTATCAATACAATGTGCCAATAGCCTTTTCCACGTAGGATATGATAGCTCATCTACTTTATCATTTGTTTAGCACTAATGACAACTTAATGAAAGCCTTTGTCTGATATTTTGATAATTTTTGTAGTGGCTGTGGGTTTTCTTAACTCTCTGTTCTGGTGATGGATATGCTGCTTCTTAAAGAGTTAGAAAGAGCGTAGGTGGTTTGATTGACTCTGATGTGATTTCATTTGTAAAAGTGTTTTCTAATATAATTTTTCTTTTCTTTGGGGGATAGCAGCAAGGTTTTCTTAATGCTCAGATGGTGGCTCAGCGTAACAGGGAGCTAATCAGTCATCATTTTAGACAACAGAGGATGGCAATGATGATGCAGCAGCAACAGCAGCCTCAGGCCTTCAGTCCACCACCGAATGTGACTGCCTCAGGAAGCATGGATAGTGCTTTGACAGGCCCTCCAATGGCTCAAGTTCCTCCACAGCAATTCCCCTATCCACCTAATTATGGTACTAGTACTAACATGTTTATTTGTTCGTCTGTCTGGTTTTCTTTTCCCTTTCTTCATTTATTATTAATCCAAACTATCTAAATACCAATCATTCTGAAAAATGGAAAATACTTCTACAAAAAAGGATGACTTTTTTCCTTCCCATCATTGCAAGATAAACTAAAAGTACTAGGTGATGATAACTGAAGTATATTCTCTGTCCTTCGTCTTTTAAGGAATAAGCCAACAACCTGATCCTGCGTTTAACAGAGTATCAAGCCCTCCCAACCCAATGATGTCATCAAGAATTGGACCCTCCCAAAACCCTATGATGCAGCATCCTCAGACAGCAACAATGTACCAGTCCCCCGAGATGAAGGGCTGGCCATCGGGAAGCATGGCCAGGAGCAGGTGAACTTCACAGTTATAAGCTGTAGCTCAAAAATTGTCTTTCTTTTTGTTGAAAGTAGAAGCTTTGTAGTAGGAAAAGGATTCAGAAGAGGGAAAAATTATTAAAACTCTAATATCCTTGTTGACCTTGATCCTGCTCTCGTTTAGGAAATAGACATTAAATTTATCTTATGCTTAGCTCCATTTATTCATATTGGACCTCTGCCATCTTTGTAATTGGAGGCAACATTCAGTCTTTGAATATTGAAAAAATAACTTGGGGGGAAATACAGAAGTTCAGAATAGTATTACAATGGACAGCACAGCCCTAACAGACGCCTCCGAAAGCGTTACGATAGCAAATGCATATGCATACTTCTGTGCGCATCTGAAATTTCAAAATTCCTTTTGGGAGGGAAATTTCTCTTTCTACGTTAAACAGATACTAGGTAGAAACAAGTACATGTAAAAATAGTTTTATCTTTCATGCGTTGACAGCTGGTGCATGGAAGGCAATATATCAAAGTGGAAGGTAATTTTTATTTGTCCTTTTGTGCTTCAGTTCTTTCCCACAGCAGCAGTTCAGCCATCAAGGTAATCCAGCAGCGTACAGTATGATGCACATGAATGGCAGCAGCAGCCATATTGGACAGATGAATATTAACACCATGCCTCTGTCAGGGATGCCTATGGGTCCAGACCAGGTAAGTTGTACATAGAGTTCAATGAAAAGATCTGTTGACTCTCTTCCCATTAAGTACAGTTTGCTTCAAGCCGTTCCTCTGACACAATCCTGTGGTCGGTTATCCTGTGTGTATTCACATCTGTGGACCTACCATTTGTATGTCCTAAGAGATACCTTATTTCTGATGATATTTAAATCAAATCCCTGATGAACCCAAGCTATATGCTGTGAGTAGCTGTTAGCTTTGCAGTATCATAGGTAGGATCAAGGCTTCAACTGCACAAAGGATACTTAAATACTTCTGAGCCTGGAGAAACTCCAGAGCGCAAAACGTGGAGATTGTGAAAAGCATCTTTAGCAGATGTAGATTATACAGAACAGCTCTCATGAGTCACACCAAGAATCCTGGTAGCACAGTATCCTTCTTCTGGCAGAAGCTGATGACACTTACCCTTGTAATACCTTAGAATAGCTTCTGCGTGCATAGGAAGAGACTATGGAAAACCTGGGCCCCTTATGTAAGGGAAAAATGAGCTAATAACAGGCACTGCCAAGAAGGCTGAAATACTAAATACACTTTTGCTGTAATCTTTCCACAAAATACCAAGGGATGAGAAATGTAATATTGAGATAGATTTATTGAAGTAGATACCACCTCATGAAATTTTGTCTAAGTTACCTAAGGAAGCAGCCAAAATAAACTGAGGACTTCTGGGGGCGAAGGAAGGTATTGGACAACTCTGATACAACAAGTACCTATTATAAAGAGGGCAAAATTAAGGTGAATGTCAGGTTTTCCAAACCCATGTGTCATGCAGTGAGGATACTCAAATAATCTGTTCAGGAAATTCTAGGACAGCATTTCTTTTCTACAAATTTATCTTGAAATCGGAACACTAACATGCTGTTCTTCTGCTTAGAAATTGACTGTCAGTACTTGCCTCTTCAAAATACAGTATACTGACCATTTTTTTCAGCAAATTTTATTTTCTCTGATGATGATTTTTTTTCTTTTCTTTAACAGAAATACTGCTGACACCTAGAACCAGATCTTCAAACAAGAATGCGCTGTATTAATGATGCACTAGTGTTATAAAGGAAAGCTACGCATTCCTTACAGCAACTAGTACTGGCCTTACAGAAAAAAGTGATTTTCCTGTTTATCACCATGATGTCCTAAGTTACTTAGTTCAGAGGAAAAAAAACAAAGCAGAACAAAAACCCAACAAAAATACATCTTAGTAGAAGCAGTCTCTGTATTACTGTATATTGTGGTGTACAAAAAAGGTCAGAAATATTTTTGGCGCTCTGCCTCTAGCAATGTGAATTTGGCAATGGCATTTTAGTAGAGGATGGGTTGACTCCTGGCATACCTTACCCACTTACTGTAGCTCTCCAAAGCCCTTCAACTACAGGCAGACAGAAGTGCCTGGAGAAGTCATGGGGGTAAGAATTTTCTGATTTCGCTAGTAACAATATCTGACAGAGAATGTAGTTCCTAGCCTTGACTCTTTTGTATTAATTCCTGAATATAAATGCTGCTTTTAATCTCTTACCCCCAGAGTCAGGATTTCCCAAGCAAAGTAGCAGTGCAAAATGAATTGGCACATACTAGTCCAAAATCCTGTCCACTGAAGCCAAGGGGTAGAAAGAGAAGATAATAAATTTAAATTATTTAAACACAATTGTGACTAATATTTACATATTGATGTGCAGCTGAGTGCACTTTATAAAAGACTATATAATGGATTAATGCAATATCTGTGATAAGGACTTCATATGAAGGTAGGGTGTACTCGTGTTCCTTCTCAAACACAATCTCTTAAGAATTATTTGAAAAGACTGCATAATGTAATGATTTCTGTGTATGAAAATTAGAGCAATAATGTTTCATCTTTTTGAAAATAACTTCAGAAAACTCAAGGCAAGGCACTGCAGTCTGAATCAGAATTTTGCTGTCTTTTTGTGAATAAATTTTGTAAATATGATCTTTAAGATAATGTATTATATATATGACTTTTGTAGGTCACTAACTCATTTTTGCAGAGTTTGTGAAGCTAAATATTTAACAAAATTGATTTCTGTAAACTCCGTGTAGTTGAGGTCCAAATAGATTTTTTTGTTGTTGTTGTTGTTTTTTTGGTTTTGTTTTTGATTAAATTTAATAACTTTGAAGCTGGGTGACTTTGGCCCACATCTTTCTCTTCTTTGGTCTTCAATACTTCATTTATTTTTACATCTTTAACATATAGCTTTTTATAAAAGACCAGTTGTTAAATGCTTTCTCCACCTGTGAGCACTTTCTTACATTTCTTTTTACATAAGGCAATTTGATAACAAGGCTCTGCAACGTAAGATGTTACTGACTTCTCACGATGGTCATGCCTTTCTATAACATGTTGCCTTTTCAGCTGATGAATCTGGACTGTGTCTTTTTGGTCAAGTTTAATGAACTCTAGATGTTCTTCAAAAAAGTCTGTTGAAAAATGATTGTTGTTACATGACATCCAGAAATCTTTAAGGATATTAAGCCACACTGTAACCAAATGTTTGCACCTCAATGGATTGTTCTAATAGCAATGAATGTATTTTCTAAACAGGTTTCTCTCATATCAGTATTTAAGTCTGGTTACAAATTTATTCTTATTATTTGCTGATAGGTTTCCCCCCGCCCTGCGATTTTAGTTCCTTGAAATGAAGACCCCTTGGCAGTTTTTCCAGTTTCAGGCAGTCAGAACGAGTCAAATCTCTAAACTTCCATCAGGGACGACCCAGGCATGTTTGAGATATGTGGTGCTTCTGTTCTGTTGTTCACTGTGTAATGGAAAACTGACTTCTCCCAAGTGAGTAAAAAAAATAGTCTGTGTTCTTGATTGCTTCTTTCGGTACTTTAAGCAAGAGGTGGTTTTATTGTTCAGAATATTCAGTGATCTTCCGTTTTAATAGAAATAACTTTAACTGGAAATATTCTCCAAAAGTTCATCCTTAGCATACAGCCAGTTGTGGTCCAAAGGGAACGTAGATTCAACCAATCTACTTTCTGCAACCCTGTCTCTGCAATTAGTGCTGAGTATACAGATCTGGTGACACTATTTATGTGAAACCTTCAGTCCAATTCATGTGTGTTTTCTAACACAGACCTTTTAAAAGCCTAAAGAACTTTTATCTTCTTTTTTATTTCTTAGAACATATCTATGTGTTAAGTGCTGCCTACTGAACGATCCCTTGCTTTTTATATCAAATCAGAGTAGAACAATCTTTATATTTTGTAGTTGTTCATTACATTGATGGAAACTGCAAACCCTGATTGCTTTCATTAGGTGAGCTCTTAGACTGTACCCTACTTTATACATCGTGCCCTCTTAATTTTTTTGAAATGTGAGTCTGTTTATACATCTATGTATAACTGGTACCTGACTGATGGTAGAGAGGATCATCATTTTATCATCTGTGTTTAGAATGTTGGAGCTTTCCAGTACCTACTTTTTTGCTGAATCCAAAGAATTTTAGTTTAAACTTGATTAAGGGTGGAGGGGGGCATTTTTGAAATGCATTGATGACATCTTTCTTGGCAGCACTAATCCTAAATACTACATCTAGTTTGAAAATCTTGCCTACTGCAGTTGACATTTAATATCTCCATCAATTCTGGTTTGGTTCTATAGCAGCAGATTTTTCTGAATGTTTTTTAAAAAAACCAGCCCGTATAAGGTTTTTCAGCAGTAAGAGACCAATTAGCTAGTACAGCCCCCGCTGTTCACTGCTGTGTAATGAGCGCCATTTTGCTACCTGTCTCTGTTGCTCTTTTGATCACAGGAACCATGTTTTTTGTAAAATTCGTATGTAGTATTTTTTTCCAATCTTGGCCTAAAATACTACTTTTAAAGTTAGAAAATCAGGACCATTTTTCAGTCATAAGACAAAACTATTTGAATGTTGTACCAATTCGCACACATTTTATTTTAGAAATTCTGTGCAGACTACCAGATGACAGAACGATACAGCGAGTATGAAACCATGTAATTCTGAGAGCAATATTTAAAAAAATTCTCAGGAGAAGGCATACAGTATTGAGAACTGCATTTAAGTTTAGTTTACATTATAAGTATTGCTTGAAATATTTGTATCTTTATGTTGCAAAACAGAAAAACCATGGGAACTGATTTATAAAAGAGTTGGTTGTAAGGTATTACTGCTCTTCTGATTTTTGTGTTTGGATGTTAATAATAATGTAAATAAAGGTTTCTATTTAAAATCAGAACTTGGTGATGCAGTGTATTAGCTAATACTTTAAGGCTGATGACGATATCCTCCAAAGGTCAGAGAAAATCCGGTGCTGTTACTGAGGAAAGCTACGCATAGCAAATGATGTAAGTTTTGACCTCGTTGGCCGTAAAAGCAAAGGGAGCCCTTCCACCTGCAAGACCCGTTCAGCAACTCCAGCTGCACTGGCACCGAGTGTCTCTCCCACCTTCAATAGCAGCCTTTAGCAGAGCTGAAGGGAGAGGAGGTGGTAGCTCTCCCCAGAGCTTGGCAACAACCTACCTTTCATAAAGCACCAGCTGCTGCTCGTGTCACATACAAGTCTCACAGCTCAGGTTTGTACAAAGGGACCTGGGATCTTTTTAAGCTTCTGACCGATACGTAACAGGAGCAGCAACACTGGCTGGGCAGCGTTTTGATAGTCACAGCCTCATCTTGTCAGAGATTATCGGCTGAGCACAAAAACAAAAGGTAAGTGCAAATTCTTTTTGAGTGGTAGACAGCTAACACTCTTCTCTGGAAAGCAGCAAAAATGGATTTCTGTTGGTGAGTTTAAATATAGTGTTTTTTACTTACTTGTATGGATCCAGGATCTCCTCATTTGTGATACAAATACAAGCTCAAGCCTAGTTTTACTCTATAGCACATCCCGTGGAAGAGCCCACTGCCACTTTCTGAGAGGGTTTTCTTTTCTCAGTTTCTAAATTCAAGTATATTTTTGGAATATGGGTGTCTGCTACCAGAGATCTACATCCCTCATGACGTAATTCCACTTGGATTTCCTCATGTGCAAAACTAGGAAGGGTATCAAAATAATTTCCATGATGTATTTTTACACTGAAGTGCAAGTTACATTTGTGTTTTGAAAAAAAGTACCTCTTTGTTAAGTGCGAAGGCCACAGTTGGTCGAGTCTGTCACGAGCTCCCTCCTGCACGTGCCTTTAAAACAGCAGATTAACATGAAAAAAATTACAAATACAAACATCACTGCTAGTGCCTGTACTACAATGTATTTAATAATGCCTTTATGAAAATACTCAAATAGACTCTGTACAGTGTGCTTCCTCAGTAAAATGATGGGGTTTTTCCCTTTAAAAGTAACTGTCATTCAGAACACCTGTATTTTGTAGATGGAACTATAACTAGATTATTCTTTATTGGCTACAAGTATTGAACTTCTTGGAGCTGCCTTTTTTAAAAATAAATGTGAAAGTTATACTACTAAGCAAATACTGCTTTCTCAAAGGAATTTGTTTTGGTTTTGAACATACAATATAATATTACCACATAAAAAAACTTAATACAAATCTGATTTCATTAAAATTTAAGATGTACATTTACTGACATTTTTCAGTAATTTTAAAAATGGATAAATTCTGAAATGTACTATGCAACATTAAGTAACATTTTGAGAAATGGTGTGTGGGCATTCTGCTCTTTTTATTAACAAAATTCTTCACAACCTGAAGGAATTTCTTTTCAGACAGTACATTGATCAATATTTACACAACCCCTCCAAGAATCCAGCGTCCTGTTAGTCAAGGTTTTCTCTAATTTTCCTAGAGGTGTCAATAGAATGGACAAGTAGACATAGAACAAAAATGTATCCTCAGAAGAAATTTGAGAAATATCATGGTGTTGAGAATATTCAATGCTGCTCGCTTCAATTCCTAAATCTCTTAAAAGTTTTTTTCCACCATTATCTTTACCCCAGCTAGAAGCAAAAGCGTCCATGTTTTCTAAATCTTGTTTTGGAGTTCTGCTTGGCTTGGAAGCTTCTCTCATGACATCTGAAGGTACAGTTGAGCTGAGAAATGTTTTAAGTTTACTTCCCCTTTCCTTGTGTACAGTGTGCCCCTGGGACGGCAATCCTCTTTGGGGTGCTGCTGTATTTCCTCTGCCGTCAGTTCCTGGATCAGTGTCAGTGGTGTCTTTGTGAAGTAAAACGCCTTGTGACACAGGTGAGGTATAATCCCAAGCAAAAAGCAGGTATGATAGTGGGTTTCAGAGACCTGTATTTTTGACAGCCTTTCCTGTAATTTCACTGCGTCTAATTCACTCACCAGTGCAAACATTCTATCTACTTCAGCCTCAAAGTTTATCCAGTCCTCCAGGCTAACACTATCATTCTTTGTGAAGTCATACGCATTTTCATTTCGTCTGTACGTAGATTCAAGTTCTGGCCAGTTTGTATCCTCATGGAGGTGCAGCACCTGGGAGAGGTTAGCCCTCCCATCCTTCCCACAGCTGTCCTCTTTAAAATAAAACAAACACGATTTAGTGCACAACATTGTAGTAGGAAATAGTCAGAAATATATTTTTAATGGTTCCATGCAGGAAAACACAACTGAAACATTGTGGACTACCTAGAAAATACAGCAGGTATATCACAGAAACAAGTACGTTTGAAACTTCAACCTGTACAAAACTTGTATCTCATTAAGTGCAGCTTCCTTTTGCTTCTAAAGCCAGCCTCGGAGCTCTTCAACTAGAAATTAAAATATTACCATTAAATGAGCAAATCCTCTTGGGCCAGTGGAGACGGCCAGACTGTGCCTATTAAGGTACTTGTACATATTTTTTCACTGCACAATTTGAGAGCACCTTCTGATTTTCACTGAGCTGAAGTCTCAACCCATTTTTAAGGGGAGATTCAGAGACAAACTGGCACAGCAAAGGCAACTTTTTCATGTCTTTGAATTTGTATCTCACCTTTGGGCTCTGGCAAGCTGAGAACTTAGTATCCTCAAGTTTTAAAGGGCAGTTAAGTGAGCTATTAGCAATCTTAGATTTGAGCATAATGTTAGAATAAAACTGTCTTGTAGACTACTTTGTGTTCTAACGTGCTTTTTTTGCTCACAACACAAGAGGTTGTGGTTGGATACATAGCAAAAAACCACACAATACTCTCTCTCTACTCTGAGAAATTATCATCGGTTTTGTTCTTTCTGGATGGTGTGAGAGACAACTAGGTAGCTGCTACAAGTTTATACTCAGACAAAACCAATATAAGGGTCTCTGATTGCTAATGGCAGTTAACCACAAATGGTTTCTTCAACTGAGCATCCACCTTTGCTCAAGTTTGAAATTGCCTTGACCCTAATGCTCCTAGATTCCAAGAAAAAAATGTACCAAGAGGTTTTGTACAGCAGTAGTTCCCTGTAGTGATGGCTGTATCATATTTCTTGCGTAATTTAGAGGACTTAAGCATTCCATGAGGATAGATGGTGATGTTAAAACAGGTGCTGCATGCAGAAAGAGAAGTGAAGGAAAGGCAGGCAAGTAAAAGCTAATGCTTTTTGTGAACTGCTCCCAACTCACAGTGACTTGGCAGATGATGGTCTCTTCACATCTGGCCACTTTCGACGCTGAAACTGCCTAATTTTCAAGCAGCAAAAGGAGAAAAAAGTTAACCATCACCAAGAAACCCACCAGCACTACAGTCTGAAAGATGAGGAAGGAGAAGAGTTTAGCCTGAATTTTGACTACAAAGATTAAAACATGCTGTAACATTGAAACAGAAATAGCTCCAGTGTTTCAAAGTCACTGGGATGGAAAAATCTTGCAAAGGCAACTCCATGCAGTGTCTGTCCCTGTGGTTCCCAATCCCACACTCCTAACTGCTGCAGCATGAAGGTAGTACTTAGGAATAATAATTGAATTATTTTTTTTAAAATGTACCTGTACTGCTCGTAGCTTCCATCTTTAAGTCCTAGGTGAGGAAAAATTAACAATGTTACTAACCATTGCCTGCAACAGAATGAGGTATCAGGTAAGGCACAATTTAAAACAAGACCTAGGAATATTAACAAATCAAAGTGCACGGCTATGATAGGTATTTCCATACGTGTTACCTGGAGCTGTTAGTTTCATATTTAACCCCTTATTCCAGGTCAAACAGATTGTAAATTGGGATAGATATATTTGAAACTTTTCTGTAAATGTCCTTTGGTGGTGTATTTAAATGCCAAAACCTGTTGATTTCCAAACACACAGCTCTGTGTGGTGCATGTACTAAATAGGACCCGAAACAGTATTATGGAGTTGGGTGGACTCAGGTACGTAACAGTATTTTGGGGCTGGGAGGTCTTCAAGCTCTAAAGGCTCTACTTTTTTAAAAAATAGCATTTCTTACATCAACTTAATTGGACTAAGGGGTATATGAAAGGCAATTTAAAAAGAAATACAAGTAACTGTATCTTTTGCTTTGCTAACACCATTAAACATGAAAAAAACACAAGCAGTATAAAAAACAGATCCACTGAGCAGACCCAGAGAAAATTTAAGGGACAAGAGTAAAGACCCATTGTGCTTTATGGAATTTAAATCCATACTGACGGGAGCACCTTTTGGTAGCACAATGCAACCATTCTTGGATGCGCTGTTATTTCACAACTACCTTACACCAACACAGGTGGGGAAAACTGATGAGTTTAAGCACTTGGATCCTTTTTGACTTTTTTTTTTTTTAAGTTTACTGCTGTCTCTAAAAGAAGCGTTTCTAAAAATCATGCCTTCAGCTGCAACACTGAAACTCAGCTGCTACACTGGTTATCCAAAGAGGTTGTGCAGTCTCCACCCTTGGAGGTTTTCACAATGCAGCTGGATAAATCCCTGAGTAACCTCGGCTGACCTCACAGCTGACCCTGCGCTGAGCAGAAGCTTGGACCTGACAAGCTCCAGAAGTCGCTTCCGACGTGGGTTGTCCTGCGAGTGTGGAAGTAGCTATTGGGGTATTCCTTCCCTCTTTCACCAGTTTTGTTCCTTCCCCATCTCCTTCCCCTGCGCCTCAGCAACACTCCTCACTACACTATTTAAGCATCATTCTTCATTTAAGAAACATGACAGAACACAAATGGAGCAAATACAAAAATTTGCGCATGCAGCCACCAGCCTCCGCAGGACATTACTAGTACAAAGAAATACTAAAACTCTTTTGACTGATACAAGTTTCATATTGATAAGTAAGAGCCCCGTTTCTTTAGGGGAGTTTCTGAGTGTAACAGGAGAGGCACGTACCCAGATCCATGTTCCTAGTTCTTGGATTGCATTGTTTATACCCTTTGCAGCTTCTTAGTTCCATGAGTTGGACGTGCAGTTGATTGAGAATGTCTCTATCTAGTGTATTCACTGCATTAATTAGCTGCAATAAACAGAGGTTCTTGTCAGTAACTATTGCTCTGTAGTTTGGTAACTTCCATACATGGAATACACGTGGTTTATTTGTAACAGGGAAGAAGCCAAATCACACTACAATCAATGACTTAGGCCGTCTCTACATCCTGCACCAATACCGTGCTATTTCAATTTATCATCGGTAAGGAACAAGGATGTATTTTCTAGAGCTGTTCTATGAAGACGTACCTGATATGGATCGGTATTGAGATCAAAGTACTCCAAAAATCCAGTAGCAAATTCACAAAAGAGGAAGTTGTGGGTCTCATTGATTGTCCTCAAACACCAGTATGTGTTGTTGTTGGCACTGGTACAGGCACAGAAAGGGCCCACTGCAAATTGAAGAGTTATAAAGATGTAAGCCACATGCTGCTGGCTTTAGGCACTGCTTATTACTTTTCATTTATGATATTACTTTATTCATAGGCAGTTTCTCTCTCTGACTCCTGAGCTCTAAAGCAGAGAATGCCTTCCAGCATCAGCTCCCTGTTCTGTGCATGGCTACCTCAACATCATGGCCAGTTGCTTTCCCTGTCTTCTCTGGTTGGGAAACATTCCAGATGATGAGACACTACACATCATAGTACTGGACACAATAGCTGTAGGTTTTTATTTGCAGTTGGTTTTGTTTTTAACTCCCTGGCCTTTTGTGTAAGGATAATGCCAGCACTGAAACAATTATTTAGTATGAGGAGAGCTGCGTAGCTTTGGCTACACAACTAATTGATATCGGTAACTTCTAGTAACCCAGCATCCTTGCCCAGCCTAGCCAGTATGCGCCTACCTATTACGTAGTTTAAAGTATCCTTACGTGTCCACAGGGGAGCAGTCTGCCAGTGCTGGTTGTCGTGGGTGAAGCAGGTCAGACCAGGCATGCTGCATGTGTCATTATTCTTTATTCTCTTCAGCAGTTTGCGCAGTTTCTTCTTTCGCCTTTGTTCCCTAAGCAGCCAGAGCCTGTCTTTCTCCTGTAGGGCTTTCCTGCACACATGAAACATTAGGGTCATGCAGGCTCTGTTATTCTTGAACACACCTAAAGAAAATGAAGCAGCTAATAAAATAAGCTGCTCTGAGGGAAAGAAAGAACCCGTGCCTTTTAATTAAATGGCTTCTCTTCCAAATGCCTCTGGATATGACTCTGCAATTCAGTGGCACTGAAAAAAAAAAAGCAGCCAAAGGGACTTCTAAGCTTGCCTGAAGTCTGTGATGTGACATTTCCCAAACCAGGAACCTTAGCTCAGATGTCACAAGCATTTCAGCATGGGCTTAGTTCCTTACCCAGGTGTCTGTGTGTTTATTCTTTTTAATACAGGATACATGGAATTGTAATTTTACATGTTTGTAAAATGTTCAAAATTCAAGCCTTTGCATTCCCTCTTTCAAAGGAACAGGCCTTCACTTACTTGAAAGGATGAAGACTAGAGCCCTTGTGCCTCAGTTTGCTTTTGTGTTTTGAATGGTAACTGGAAAAGAAAAACAGCATTGTTGATGAACAACAGAAAAAACAACTGCTCCTGTTCATACCACACTATCACACTGGATTTGAAGCGGATTTAATCCAGAATCACTTCTCCCTTCAATTTATTCCTTCAGGGTATGTGATGAATGCAAAGCAGCCTTGCTAGCTTCGGTCAGGCACTTCAGAGCCCTGTTGGGCCTTTTTTTCTTTCTCCTCAGCTCATTTGTGCGTGGTGCCATCTCCTGCTCTCACACTGTATTGCAATGTGTAGCCACAGATCATTCCAGCTACAATTTTCAATTTTAGTTGTCGTTGTTTCTTGTTTCCGTATGCAGGGCAGATAAAATCCATAGACTTATAATCCAATTACAACATTTCTTCAACGAAATATTCACTACTGTGTTCAGCTAATAAGATGACAACCTCATACCACCTTCCTACTGTTTTCCTTCTGAATGAATTTAAATACCAGTTGCACTTTGTGGGGTTGGGGCTTTTCTCCATTGTTATAGCTAGAAGTTCCAGGAGAACTTCAGTAAGATGCATGGAACCGTCCCAGCAACAGCAGCGTCTGATACACTCTGAGGTATGGAGGGTGTCAGCGGGCACTCACATTCTAGCTGGGTGGCTCGACTGTTCTGGTTCTGTCTCCAGAAACTCTTAGAATAAGATTTTGCAGACATTTCCTTTCCATGTAGTTTTCAAAGTTAAAAAAAAGCCAAAACAGCCTTAGGCAATGGCAATATTTTCTGACCGATAAGTTCATTACACTGCCCACACAAATCATCAAACTAAGGTCACTAAATGTTATTTTCTAAACAGTACATCAGAACTCAGCTGTTAGACTAAAACTATCTTCAAAACAAATCTTTTTAAATTATTAATGCTAGCGGGAGCTTTAATAAATGTAATCCTTATAGCAAATTAACAAAATAAGAACTATCTATCTACAGTCAATTTTTTTTATCTTGCACAGGCACTGGGTATTTCATTAACTAATCCTAAATGCTAAATCTTAATTCAATGCAATTCTGCAAACACTAAAACGCCTATAACTCAGGTGATTAACTCCATTGATTTCAGTAGGATTATTCATCTTAATAATGCTGTGCATGAATATAGACTCATGGAATTGTTTGGGTTGGAAGGGACCGTTACAGGTCATCTAAGGTCATCTAAGTGCTTCCTGTACTGGGTCTGAAAAATGTAACATTCTTTACATTTATTATAGAACACTCGTTATAAAAATAACTTAATCTTTAAAGTATATATTAAATAAACTCAGTTGTAAACATCAGTTTTGAAAGCAGTGGATTATAAGACAATATAAACTTTTTGGGGAATTGCCATTTAGAATTATACTGATTTCATTTTAAACATTTTTTGCCATGAGTTCTATGTATGAGTTGGCATAACCCAAGAAATTGATGTGCTCTGTAGCTGAAGCTATGTCGCAGAATTCACGCAGGCCGCAAGGACTACGTACGTCATGTCTGTAAACCAGGGTATGTTGCACCTCCAGGGATTTAAGCGTTATGCTCAAAACCTCATTCCATTACACCAACGAGACAGAGCAGTATCATCTGCACACTCTCACAGAGGCTAATACTTAGTTAAAACCGCTTTAGCTCAAACAATAGCATGGCTGCCTTGTGGTTTTCAGCACAGTCCAGTACAGCTTTCCTTGTGATATTCCTCCTGCTACCGCCACCGCAGCTGCTGTACCCCAGGTGACAGCTGGCTCACAGCAGCCTCAGAGATTGCTCGGTGATCACTACGATCCTTGCTTCCTTCTGAACAGCTTTCTCAGGGGCAAATTCTGTTGGAGTTAACATTTGCTTTTGAAAGATTTTCTGCTGTGCTTATTTGCAGAGCAAGAGCTTGCTTGCTCCCCATCTTGCTTGAACCTTCTTTCCATGGGCTGAACCTACAGCCATTTTGCATATATTTAGCTACAGGAGAAACCAAATATGCAGAGACCTTAATGCATAATCACTATTTTAGTATTGCCCGTTGCCCTTACAGTTCACACATAATCTGCGCTAGGGAAAAAAAGATCTGCACTACGTCAGTGGTTGTTACAAAAATACAGTTACCCTGCACCAACAGTTAAACTCCTGCTTCTCCCACCTGGCACAGCTGCTAAATATTGCAGTGATTGCAGCCGATGTGATAATACATCCAGCCTTGAAACAACTGAAGGGGGAGAAATCCTCTCACCTCCCCATCCTGTTTTTCCACATGCTTTACACACTATTCTTTTTCAAACAGATTCGTGGAACACTGCACCACATTGACAATTTGGCCTTGTAGAAAGCAAGTTTTCAGAAAAAAGCCTGCAGCGTAAAATCTATTAATCTCTGCTATCAAATAGCAGGATCTTCAGTACCAGAGCATAACTAACTGGTTTATAACCATATTACACGTCCTGTTACACCACCATCACTTGACACAGAGGCAATTAAACTCCTGCCTGGCAGAAGGTGGGCCTTGTACTTCTGCAGCAGTCCAACTCCCCCAGCAAGCGTTATACCAGAGTACAGTAAGTGGGCAACCACTGCACAAAACAGCTTCTGAGCTCTCCTGTGAAGACATACATCAGCTACAGGTGCTCACTACAAATAATTACTCTGAAGTACAGAACAAATACCTTATCTTGTTACAGTCACCCTCTTCAGGTCGCTTCTTCTTCAGATGACCTCTCACCTCCCTCAGGTTTTTTATTTTATTTTGCAGAGTTTCAATCTAAAGAAAGTAAACATACAGGTTAAAAAAAATACGGCAGAATTTAGTCCTATTCTGACCTTCTCAAACCCATTCTATGGTCACCAAATGCTTCCTTTTCACCACCTCCCATGACTCCCACCACTAACAAGCATTTTCAGATTATCTGCCTTTCCAGAATAAAACCTACAGCAGGGGAGCCGCGCTGGTACAGTCTGCCTGCTTTGATTACTGAATGTGAAAGCAGAACATGGCACTGGGGGAATGGGAGGGCACACAGCCTCGGGTAGACAACCACTCCTGGGTCCATTCTGATTTTTCCTCTTGTGCTCTACAGCACGTTTGCAAGGGCGGAAAGGTTGGTTACTCAAAGGAAAATGGAGCCCTTCAAATTCAGCCTGTTATGAACCTGAGCAGCGGATGGGGAGGGAGCGCTCTGAAGTCCCCTCTTCAGAGCTTTGGAAAAAGAAAAGCAGCAAGGCTCTGTCATTTTGCATGGCAGTCTCCAGCAATGTCTGGCCACATGGGATACGGATTAGCAGTTAATTGTGCCACCAATGTGGTTTATTTTTAACAGCCTGTTTTTTTTTTTTGTCACTAAATGAGGCTCCACACTTTTGTTCAGTCTAGCTCACACAGCGTGGCCCATTTCCACCCAGATGGGTACTACAGACTTACACCTCGGTTCTTTACTCAGCAGAAAAAGCAAAGTAATCTGGTGTGAACAACAAAGTCACTGCACAATTACCATTAGACCAGAAGTCTAGTGGAAGCACGTGGCTGCTGAGGCACTGACAGGACAGAGTGCTCAAGAAAAATACACGAAGAATCCAGCCCTGTGAGCTTACATCAGGAACACAACAGGACAGGAGTGAGCTCTCATTTGCTTTCGCACTCCATATAGCCTACCTTTTTTGAAGAAAAAAGAATTAAAAGAGTATGGTGACACTGAAATTGCCCTTTTTTAAACCCAGCAAAGCTAGTAAGTTTTTCAGTGTCCATCTGCCTCGCTACGCATCAATCTGTACCATGAAAGGGGCCAACTAGTTCTTGCATAGGACTGTGCTGTGATTCACGTAATTTGGTAAGAGGTTACAGGAGGCCCTTTCTCTATGCTTCTCTTTGGTATTTCTTCCACCATTATTGGTCTTAGAAGACTGCCTCTTTCATACACAGCATGTGTGAAGGGTTTGAGCTTATATTCTTCAGTATTAGTGACAAAAATGTCATATGAAGTTTCACAGACAAATTTCACAGGGCAAATTATCTCCAGGTTCTTCACACACACAAGCCTAAGGAAAACTAATTCAATTCCAAAGTGCAAGGGTTAAACACAAGCAAGCAAAATAAATAATTCTAGAAGCACAGAAACTAACAAAGCTCACTTCTCCTTGGGCTTATGTTTGATAGTTGCAGGACTCTTTTTGAGAGGTACATTGAGAAGCAGGGCTAGTGAGATGTGACAAAGATCCAAATGAAATTTTTCCCAGGATGGGGACACTTACAAGTCCCTCATTTACCTCATAAGGCTTACGACATTTCTAAGCTGTCCGCTCAGTTACAGTTCTCTCCTCCACTCCACGTCTTGTCTTCACAAACTTGTAATAACTTACTTATCTCTGACATATGTATTCTGAAATCAGCCAGCAAGTTCAAAATGTTCCAAGGAGGTACACAGACACCCAGAGGCAGACAGACACAAACACAGGCAGCATGATCCTATCGGCCCACAGAAAACCCCACTGAACATGCAGGACTGAGAACATCACCGACCTCGTGGTCAATATGAAGTTTATGGTCCTTCCACGCTTGCAGTGACCTGTACAGATCTGTGTCACACTGAACGGTGTCATTCTCCAGGATATAGCACCTTGGCATGGAAAAGCAAACAATGTTTATTACGGTGGATACACACATACAGAGCAACGCAAACAGCTGGTTTTAATAACACAACTCCAGGACAGATGAGAAGCCAGATTGGAAATGACATGGAGAATTGAAAAAAACAGTGCTCATTCAGGAGGAGACGAGTGTGCTATGAGCCAGGAAAGAAGTTTGGGTTTGAGTTGCCATGGAAATTTTTCAGAAGTAGAAAAATTGAAGGAGAACATTCCTATGAAGCAGAACCTGTTGACTGCTTGATTTCTATATGTAAATTTTGCTGCACAGAGGTCTTGCTTATTCATTAGGCTGCCTACATAAATAATCTCTACTAACTAGCAAGCATCAACAGCATTACTCAGAAGCAATTTCCCAATGCATAATTAAGTGATATGGGGGCAGGGGCAAGGATAAAGTACTTCTTTATAAGATGTATTACTACATCATAAAGAAAAGGAAAAAAAAAACCAGAAACAAAGAAATTTTGCTGTTTTCTACATAAAAATCTTTTCAAAGATATGTCTCTGACTTCAAAGGCAAAACACCCTCTGACAACTTCAAGTTCTTACGTTTTACAAACCTCTAATACAATCCAGGTTTTAGAATTATTTCAAAACCAAAAAGCACACTTGACAGATTTACCCGAGAAGTTTATTAGGGGTCAACAAACGCCATGTAGTCATTTTCGAATGCTTGTTTTAATTAAAGCTGAGTATTTTCCACACTCCTTTATTTTCTTTAAACCAACTCATGCTTGTTGCCCCCACTGCCTTCTTTTCTGCAAGTGTTCCTGGGGACTCCTCATGCATCATGCACAACCTTCCTGACAGTTCCTTGTATGGATCTGGGATTCACCCAGTAAGGCAGCAAAAATCAATTTAACTTGTTCCAGAAGAAAAGTGAAAATAGTGTTTCATGGGTCCTGGACATTCCTGAGAGCTGGGGTAAGGGCACAGTTCTCTGATGTCAACCTAGCTACATTTCCTCATACCAGTGAGTCTCTAACTCCGTAAACAGAAGTCAAATGGAAACCACAAATTCAAACACAGCTAACAGGCTCGTGTATGTTTACATGAGCTAGTCATTAAACAATTTAATGAACGTAATGCTCGATTTCCTGATAATTTACAAGCAGAAATGGTGACTAAACTAATTAAGTACAGTTGAAGATCCATCATCAGCCCCAAGACTTGCACACTGAGGAACAGACTTTTAGCTATTAGAGTGCCCAGACAATTCCCTCACCTCTCCCTCACTATGTTCCGCTTCCCAATGCTCCTGGGCCATCCAACTTCATTCCTAGTATACATTTTCCTTTCCTAGCACTGGCTACAGAAAGCTTTAAGAGGCTGCTTACTCCCTTAGGACTGATTTGGTGTTTGAAATACAAAGCAACCAAGGACATGAAACTAGGTTGTACTCCAGCTGGAACCTGCGGTCTCCAGACAGGCCAGGTTATCCGCTGCGCACTGAGATTTCCATGGGTAGAGCCTTTCCTGGTTTCACACAGGTGTACGCTGCAAACAGTTTTGCTTCTCCTCACTGGAAACATGCCCTGATCAGTCATTACCGTCTCCGAAGTGAAGAAGACATAAAAGCACTGCTGTAGTTCTTCAGTAGCTTCATACCCCTCTGTACGTGACAAAATTAACAAAACCAAAAGCTGTTGTACAGATGAGAATAAGAACTTTAGTGAAGCTAGATTGGGTATCCAAAAGGGGCACAACCTGCTGCTCACCAGTTAACACAGCCACTTACATAACGCAGCCACTTAGGTAGCCAAAGCTTTTAGCAATACCGCATGTGCACTCACCTGTGAGTCACTTTTATCAGGTTAGGGGCTGTGTACTCTGCAATGCCACCGGTGCCACTGTACTCCCCCACGTCCTTATCTTCCTCCTCACTAAAAACAGCTCTCTGCACCTTGTGCCGCTTGGTGATGTTTCGTGGTAAGACAGGTTGGTAGCCGTCCTCCAAACCCAAGTTATAAATGGCTCCATCCAGCTCAACAGATACAGACCGGATAGAGCGATTCCGGACATAGCTTGGTTTGTATTCTGTGTGGAAGAGGACATGGAAGGATTAAGGGGGTGACAAACAGCACATTACAATTTAGTCTTCTTTATGTCTCTTGGGAGGAAACAAAACAGCCCATACTGTGACATTCGGAATTAACTGGATGACAAATGGCACTTGTTGCAGCTGTCCTGTGAGCTGCTGCTTCATTACCTTTCCAATGGATAGATGGATACCTTCAGGAATGGGAAAGAGGGCAGATATAATGCAAACGCACAGGGACGGCAGAGGGGAAAGGAAATGTCCAACATCATCACTCCGTGAGCGAACAGCTTGCAGAGACGCTGCTCTTCCCCCCAGAGTCACCAGATGGCAGCAAGACCTTAAAAAACGAGCCACGACCGCCCAGCCGGCAGGGTCTGGGGTCATCCTTGCAGCCTGGCTCGCCACCGCTTCCTATAGTCTCCCGCAGGATGCTCCAGCGCCAGGACTCCTGCAGCACTTCCCTGAAGCCGTCGCCAGTGTTCAGCCTGAGCTCTTCTCAGTTTTATGCGTTCTTCAAGGTAAGATGCTTGATTTTTTCAGGAGGGATTAATATCTGAATCTTTACCTTTATCCACATCTAATTCTTTTCTTTGCAGTTATTTCCCTGACATGTAGACCTGTCAGTGAGTTTCTACATGAAGCACCACCCTTCAGCGCTATGCACTTCCCCAGCCTTTGCTTCTGCATTTGCAGCCCAAAGGCAAAATGAAACATCTGCTACAAATTGTCACTACACAGTATGAGATTCTCACTGATCTTTTCACCATTACTGTTTTCCAAAGTTCTCTGTCCTGGCCCAAATCCCCAGAGCTCCTCTCCCATTTGGTCCGGAATAGCACAAACATATCCTAGTTATGGAGTCTAAATCCACACCTAAACTTCCCTACTGTATGACGGGGTCCATCTCTGACCGTATTTCCTCCTCACGGCCAACAACTGCCGAGAGTCGCTTGTTACACTAAGTGCAACCATTCTCGCTCCTTGAGAAAAAAGTACAGCCTAAATACCATTGCCTCTCTTCTCCACCCTGCCTGGTGCCTGAGTCTTTGCTCTGTATATGAGGCTTACTAGAACATCCAAGTCCCTTGGCTCCTCTGGTCACCCCTCCTTCAGACAGAGCTGAAATGCACAGCACATCCCACAAGAAGGGGATTTCCTTCTGCAATCTGATAAGGGAAAACTCAACCAGTGTGCCAAATGAGAAGACCAATCTTACTTGCAATCCCACACTCCACAGAAAAGCCAGCTTTGTCTATGGGATAATCTGCCCAGCAAAACGAGCAACAGAAAAAAAAAAAGAAATGGGAAGTAGAACCAGAACTGACAAAAGAAATAATCCAATGTCAACTGGCATGCTTTGGCATTAACACAGAGTGACTTTTTTCAAGAAGCCTTACATTAATTCCAAATGGGTTGCAAGGTCTCAAAAGCCATTTTGCAGACTGTGGGAAGAGACATAAACATCTCCTCCCACCTGAAACTGGTCCAAGCACTATATTTTGTCAGCGCCAGACACAGAAAGTGGAATACCAGCTGGATTGCCTGGCTTTGCACATTTTCCACCTGTGGTTCAGAGTTTATTG